>Ga0075152_10000256_pt1 | contig 41943 bp, 38 predicted proteins | sample JI61114C2DNA_FD_70964 | JGI IMG/M metagenome (GOLD analysis project Ga0075152, IMG submission 70964) | Wastewater effluent complex algal communities from Wisconsin, to seasonally profile nutrient transformation and Carbon sequestration -... | ecosystem: Engineered > WWTP > Effluent > Algae...
TGCGGTCCGCACTGGGTCGGCGTCAACACGCCGCCGGACCCGCTGTTGGTGCGGGCCGGCTACGGCAAGCTCGGCAACGACGAGGGCTGGATCCCCGGGGACGTGCAGGCGCTCTGCCCCGATCAGATGCCCCCCGAGCTGTTCGGCTACGGCCTGGCGATCGGCGACGGCTTCGTATATCCGTACGACGTCGGCTATTGCGCGGACTTTTATTCGCCGATCCCCTACGACGAATTCCCGCCCTTCACCTATCCCGGTCGCCCCGCCAACGATCTGGTCGCCGGCGCGGCCTGGCTCGACGGGCTGTGGATCTTCAGATGAGGGAGCGGCGCCTGAACTCGTCGCGGAGCTTGACGAGGGCCTGCTCCTGGAGCTGGCGGATGCGCTCGCGCGAGAGCGAGTAGCGCTCGCCGATCTCCTTGAGGGTCAGCTCCTGCTCGTCGTCGAGGCCCATGCGCTTCTTGACGATGTCGCACTCCATCGGCGACAGGGTGGCGAGCAGCACCTCGCGCAGCTGGGTGACCATCAGGTCGTTGTCGAGGAGCTCGGCGGGCTCGGCGTTGTGGGTGTCCTCGACGGCGTCGAGCAGGGTGAGGCCCGAGTCGTCGGAGAGCGGCTGGTCGAGGCTGACCGGGTTCTCGACCAGCGAGTAGGCCATGCGCTGGAGGCGCTCGATGCTGACGCCGGTGGCGGCGGCGATCTCGTGATCGTCGGGGCGGCGGCCGTGGGTGGTCTCGAAGTCGCGGCGGACGCGGCAGACCTTGTTGTAGGCGTCGATCATGTGGACGGGCAGGCGCACGGCGCGGGCCTTGTCGGCGATCGAGCGGCTGATCGCGTGACGGATCCACCAGGTGCCGTAGGTCGAGAAGCGGAAGCCCTTGCGGTGGTCGAAGCGGTCGACGGCCTTGAGCAGGCCGATGTTGCCCTCCTGGATCAGGTCCTGCAGCGGCATCCGGCCGTGGTTGAAGCGGCGCGCGATGGTGACGACCAGGCGCAGGTTGGCCATGACGAACTGCTGCTTGACCGACCACAGCGCCTGGTGGTTGGCGCGCACGCTGGAGATGTAGGCGAGGAAGGGGGAGGAGCCCTTGCGGGGCAGCTTGACCTTCATGCTGGTGCCCTCGTTCTGGCCGGCCTCGACGCTGCCGAGGTCGGCGAGGACCCGGTCCGACACGAGGGCGTCGACGTCGGCCTCGGCGAGGGCGAGGGTCAGGCGCTCACGGGCGGCCTCGTAGGCCCTCTGATGGACGAGCAGGTCGCGGTCGCGCAGGGCCCGGGAGGCCCGCTTCATCTCGTCGAGGGGGTCTTCGGTGCAGGGCTCCTCCGGGAGCAGCTCACGGGCGAGGTCGCAGATGCCGTCGATGAAGGGCGGGTAGCTCAGGATCGACTTCCAGTAGCTCTGGCGGAGGGTGGTGATCCGGACCGCCGCGCTCAGCTCCTCGTCCCGGCTCATGACGTCGACGCTCGAGATGTCCTTGAAGTAGGGGGTCAGAAACCCGGTCGCGTCGCTCGTGCCGGCGGAGCCCTGCTCATGGCCGAACGGGGTCGCCGTGGCGGCCGCGCGGGTCATTGCGCCGATGCGGGTCACGGAGGTCGGGGACGATTCTGCGGTCATGGTTTGGCGTTGCATCGCAGGTTCCTCGTAATCGTTGCAGGGAACAGACCGGGCTCGTGCCATGAAACGCCCTATGGTGGCGAATGGCGGCGAATGGCGGCATCCGGGGCACGTCCAGCGCCGTCGTGGCGGGCGGCGGATCCGGTCTCGACAGATTGCTGCGCCGAGGATCCGGTGTCAACGGGCGGTCTGCGGCGATCTGGGGCCGCAGCGGCCCCAGCCAGGCAGCTATTATGCTATGAATGCTGGCCTCGTGAGCTGAGATTCCCGCGGCAGCCACAATTCCCCAGAACTGGCATAACGTGGAAGCCGCGGTCTAACCGCGTAAAGCTCGCGGCGAAGCTGACATGCCGGGCGCGCGCGGTGACGCGCGCCCGGGGTAATTGTGGAGAGATCTCTGCCTGGGCATCGCTCGGAGTGGCCGCTTGTTCGGTCAATCCTCGGGGCCGCGGGGCCGCGGGGCCGCGGGGCCGTGGTAGCGTCGGGTGTGACCGAGCCATCGCTGTCCGTTCGCATGCGCCTGTGCCTCGAGGACATCCTGCGCGACCGGGTGCCGCTGTTCGACGGCCTCGACGCGCTGCTGCGGCTCGCGGCCGGCGGGTCCGAGTGGAACGGCGACCGCGACCTCGAGCGCCTCGCGGGCCTGCTCGCCGAGGTCGAGCATCTGCCGGTCGGCGCGGCCAGGGCTCACTGGGGCGCGGCGGCGCTGGCTCGTACGGACCGCGAGCTGATGGACCACGAGCGTCGCGCGCGGGAGTCGGCCCACTACGCGTGTCGGCGGCTGCAGGAGGCGCTCGAGCGGCGGGCCTGAGGCGCGTGGGCTGCGCAGCGGCGGGCGCGGGCGCGAGTTGTGAGCAGACCCATGTTCGCGGGGGGCCCAGGGGCGGTGCCTGGCGGGGGTTTGGCGGCGACGCGCAGCGGCCTTCGCGGCGGATCGTGCGCTGTGTCGCGTGCGGCGGGGTGCCGTGTCGCGCTCGGAGCGTCGGGCGGCGCTAATGTTGCCCCGCATGTCGACCGTCCCGGCTCCCAAACCTCCGACTGACAACCAGCACCTCCTGCAGTGGGTCCACGAGATGGCCGCGCTGACCCGGCCCGATCGCATCGTCTGGTGCGACGGCAGCGAGGTCGAGCGCGAGCGGCTGACGAAGATCGCGGTGAACGAGGGCGTGCTGATCGAGCTCGACCAGACCAAGCGCCCCGGCTGCTACTATCACCGCAGCAACCCGAACGACGTCGCGCGGATGGAGAACCTGACCTTCATCTGCACGCCGACCAAGGACGACGCGGGGCCGACGAACAATTGGATGGACCCGGAGGAGGGGTACAAGAAGCTGGGGGCGCTGTTCGCGGGATCGATGGTCGGGCGGACGATGTACGTGGTGCCCTACGTGATGGGCCCGCTGGGCTCGCCGATGGCGAAGATCGGGGTCGAGATCACGGACAGCGTATACGTCGCGTTGAACATGCGGATCATGACGCGCATGGGTAAGCCGGCGCTGGACATGCTCGGCGACAGCAACGACTTCAACCGCGGCCTGCACAGCGTGCTCGACTGCAACCCGGAGCGGCGCTTCATCTGCCACTTCCCGCAGGACAACACGATCTGGTCGATCGGCAGCGGCTACGGCGGCAACGTGCTGCTCGGCAAGAAGTGCCTGGCGCTGCGCATCGGCAGCGCGCTCGGGCGCCAGGAGGGCTGGCTGGCCGAGCACATGCTGATCCTCGGGGTCGAGTCGCCGGAGGGCGAGACGACCTACGTGGCGGCGGCGTTCCCGAGCGCCTGCGGCAAGACCAACTTCGCGATGATGATCCCGCCGAAGCGCTACAACGGCTGGAAGATCTGGACGGTCGGCGACGACATCGCGTGGATGCGGGTCGGCAGCGACGGGCGGCTGTGGGCGATCAACCCGGAGAACGGCTACTTCGGGGTCGCGCCGGGCACGAGCATGAAGTCGAACGCGATGGCGATGGCCACGATCGCCCGCGACACGATCTTCACCAACGTCGCGCTGACGCCGGACGGCGACGTGTGGTGGGAGGGCATGGACGGGCCGCCGCCGCCCGAGCTCACCGACTGGAGGGGCCAGCCGTGGACCCCGGCCTCGCCCGAGAAGGCGGCGCACCCGAACTCTCGCTTCACCGCGCCGATGCGCAACAACCCGAGCCTGTCGAAGTTCGCGGACGACCCGAACGGCGTGCCGATCTCGGCGATCATCTTCGGCGGGCGGCGGGCGAGCACGATCCCGCTGGTGCTGCAGTCGTTCAACTGGGGGCACGGCGTGTACCTCGGCGCGACGCTCGGCTCGGAGACCACGGCGGCGGCGACCGGCAAGGTCGGCGTGGTCCGCCGCGACCCGATGGCGATGCTGCCGTTCTGCGGCTACAACATGGGCGATTACTTCCAGCACTGGCTGCGCATGCAGCACAAGCTGCTGCTGCCGCCCAAGGTGTTCATGGTCAACTGGTTTCGCCAGGACGAGGGCCGGTTCCTGTGGCCGGGCTTCGGCGAGAACATGCGCGTCCTCAAGTGGATCGTCGACCGCGCCCGCGGCCGGATCGGCGGGATGGAGACCGTGATCGGCTGGGTGCCGCGCGTCGGCGACCTCGACCTCCAGGGCCTGAGCGTCTCCGAGGACGACGTCGACCTCGCTACTCGCGTCGACTACCACGAGTGGCGCGTCGAGCTCGAGTCGCAGCTGCCGTTCTTCGCGCAGTTCGGCGAGCGCATCCCGCGGTCGTTGCTGCTGTGGCGCGAGCTGCTGCTGGCGCGCCTCAACGGCCTGCCGAGCTGAGCGCGGCGTGAACGGGACGCGGGCCGCTCGCCGTGGGGTGAGCGGCCCGAGCTCGCTACGGGGCTATGTCGCCGCGGGCGTGAGCTCGGCGAGGCGGGCGTCGATCTCGTCGGCGGCGCGGCGAAAGCGGGCCAGGAACTGCTCGCGGGAGATCGAGGGGTCCTTGCTCGCGGGGTCGTCGATCGGCCAGTGCAGGCGGGTCGCGGCGCCGAGGAACAGCGGGCACACCTCCTCCGCGCAGAGCGTCACGACCAGATCGACCGTGGCCGGGTCGATGGTGGCGACCGCCTTCGAGGTGTGGCCGGCCATGTCGACGCCGCGCTCGGCCATCACGGCGATCGCGTGGGGGTTGACCTGCGAGGGCTGGGTGCCGGCGCTCTGGACGCGCACACGGTCGCCGAAGCGGGCGCGCGCGAGGGCCTCGGCCATCTGGCTGCGGGCCGAGTTGGCGACGCACAGGAACAGGACGCTGCGAAAGGGAGTGGCCATGGCTTATCCGGCGGCGGGGAAGTTGCGGGCGGTGCGGTTGGCGAAGGCGACCAGCGAGAGCATGACCGGGACCTCGACGAGCACGCCGACGACGGTCGCCAGGGCGGCGCCGGACTGGAGGCCGAACAGGCTGATGGCGACGGCGACGGCGAGCTCGAAGAAGTTGGAGGTGCCGATGAGGGCCGCGGGCGCGGCGATGCTGTGCGGGAGCCGCCAGAGCTTGGCCCAGAGGTAGGCGATCCCGAAGATGCCGTAGCTCTGGATGATCAGCGGCACGGCGATGAGGGCGATGGTCAGCGGCTGGGCGACGATCGTGGTGGCCTGGAAGCCGAACAGCAGCACGACGGTGGCCAGCAGGCCGAGGATGCCGGCGGGCTTGAGCCGCCCGACGAAGCGTGCGAGCGCCTCGGGGTCGCTGGTGCGCCGGGTCAGCGCGCGGCGGGTGGCGACGCCCGCGAGCAGCGGGATCACGACGTAGAGGATCACCGACAGCAGCAGCGTGCTCCACGGCACGATGATGTCCGAGACGCCGAGCAGCAGCGCGGTGATCGGGGCGAAGGCGACGACCATGATGAGGTCGTTGACCGCGACCTGGACCAGGGTGTAGCCGGGATCGCCGCGGGTGAGCTGGCTCCACACGAAGACCATCGCCGTGCACGGGGCGACGCCCAGCAGGATCGCCCCTGCGATGTACTCACGGGCCTCCGCGACGGGGATCCAGGCCGAGAAGATGTGCAGGAAGAACAGGCTCGCCAGGGCCGCCATCGTGAACGGCTTGATCAGCCAGTTGACGACCAGGGTGATGATCAGGCCCCGCGGTCGGCGCCCGACGTCGCGGACGGCGCCGAAGTCGATCTGGATCATCATCGGGTAGATCATCACCCAGATCAGGGCCGCGACGACGAAGTTGACGTTGGCGTACTCGAGCCTGGATATGGTGGCGAAGAGACCCGGCAGCAGGTTGCCGAGCGCGACGCCGGCGGCGATGCCGAGCGCGACCCACACGCTGAGATAGCGCTCGAAGATGCCGAGGGGGCTGGTGGCGGGCTTCATCGATCGGCGCTCCAGGGGATCACGACCATGCGCTCGGAGAGGGACGCGACCTCGCCGAGATACTGGGCCTCGCGGGCCCGACGCGCCGCGAGCACGGGGTCGGTCACGACGAGCGGCGTGAGGCACTGATTGACGACCCACGCGAAGGGGCGGATGCCGGCGCGAGCGAGGTCCTTTTGGAGTTGCGCGGCCTCGTGGACGGGGGTGGCCTCGGGCAGCGTGACGAGCAGCACCCGGGTGGCCTCCGGGTCGCGCAGGCGCGGCAGCAGGGCGCGCACGGCCTCGGGGACCTGGCCCTTGCTGCGCTCGACCTCGCGGTGATAGGCCTCGGTGGCGTCGAGCAGCAGCAGCGTGTGGCCGGTGGGCGCGGTGTCGATGACGACGAAGCCGGCCTCGCCCTCGTCGACGACGCGGGCGAAGGCCTGGAACACGGCGATCTCCTCGGTGCAGGGCGAGCGCAGGTCCTCGGCCAGCAATGCGCGGCCGGCCGGATCGAGCGGGGCCCCGGCGGTGCGCATGACCTCGTCGGCGTAGGCGCGGGTCTCGGCGACGGGGTCGATGCGGCTGACGCGGACGCCGGCGACGGGGCCGCCGAGGGCCTCCTGCACGTGGGCCGCGGGGTCGGTGGTGGTCAGGTGCACGCGGTGCCCGCGACGCGCGAGCTCGACGGCGATCGCCACGGCGACGCTGGTCTTGCCGACGCCGCCCTTGCCCATCGTCATGATGACGCCGTGTCCGCGGCGCTCGAGCGCGGGCATGAGCGTGTCGAGCGAGGGCGCGTCGAGCGGGGCGGCGACGAGGTCGGGGGCGGGCAGATCGGGGGTGCCATCCGGGTTGAACAGGGCCCGCAGGGCGGGCACGCCGACCAGGCCGAAGGGCAGCAGCGCGACCTCGCTGCGCGGCAAGCCGGCCAGCTCGGGCGGGAGCTCGGCGAGCGCCTGCACGCCGCGCTGGGCGAGCGCGACAGCGACGGGGTCGGTGAGGTCGCGGGCCGCGAACACGCCGTTGATCACCAGCGAGAGGTCGCCGACGCCGAGCGCGTGCAGCTCGCCCGCGGTGCGCGCGGCCTCGCGGAGTGAGGCGCGCTCGGCCCGGCTGACGAGCACGATGCGGGTCCTCGCGGGGTCGGTGAGCGTGCGCTGGGCGGCGTCGTAGAGCGCCTGCTGGGCCTTGAGGCCGGCGAGCGGGCCGAGGCAGGAGGCGCCGCCGACGTTGTCGGTGAGGAAGCCGGTCCACGCGGCGGGGAGCTCGAGCAGGCGCAGGGTGTGGCCGGTCGGCGCGGTGTCGAAGACGACGTGGTCGAAGTCGGCGGTCGCGGCGGGGTCGCCGAGCAGCTTCGAGAACTCGTCGAAGGCGGCGATCTCGACGGTGCAGGCGCCGGAGAGCTGCTCCTCGATGCTGCGCAGCGCGGCGGCCGGCAGCACGCCGCGGTAGGGCGCGACGATGCGTTCGCGGTAGGCGTGCGCGGCGGCCTCAGGGTCGATGTTGAGGGCGGCGAGGCCCGGCACGGCAGAGATCGCGGTCGGGCTCGGGCCGAGCGCGACGTTTAGCACCTCGTCGAGGTTGGAGGCGGGGTCGGTGCTGACGAGCAGCACGCGCCGGCCGTCATCGGCCAGCGCGATCGCGGTGGCGGTGGCGACCGAGGTCTTGCCGACCCCGCCCTTGCCGGTGAAAAACAGGTGACGCGGGGTCGCTTCGAGGCGCTGCATGGTCGTCCTCAGCAGCACTTCGGCTCGCCCGCGGCCTTCGGCGGGCAGCAGGCCTTCGCGGCGGGGGCGGCTTGCTTGTGCACGACGATGCCGGCGAGCGCGGCCAGGGTCTCGCGCGCGGGGTAGGTGCCCTCGGCGACGATGCGCCCGTCGACGAGCACGAGCGGGAGGCACTCGACGCCGCGGGCCTGCAGCGCCTGCTGGACGAGCGGGGCCCCGGCGAAGGCGCCGGGCTCCTGGGAGAGGTTGAAGCGCTCGACGGCGACGCCCTGGCCGCGCAGCCACTCGAGGTCGGCGCTGATGCGGGCGAGCTCGGGGTCGATGGAGGGGCCGCAGACGCCGGTGGCGCAGCACATGGCGGGGTCGAACACTTGAATGGTCACGGACATGGGTTCTCCTTCGAGTTCGTCGTTCTACGATGGATCTAAAGGCCGCCGACGAGCGCCTTCAGGCGCCGCAGCGTGCGGGGTTCGAGGCAGTAGCAGGTGCGCGGGCCGTCGATCTCGCCGCGGATCAGGCCGACGTCCTTCAGCACCTTGAGGTGCTGCGACACGGTGGACTGCGCCAGGGGCAGCTCCTTGACGATGTCTCCGCAGACGCACGACTCGCGCAGCGTCAGGAGCCGGATGATCTGGACCCGGACCGGGTGCCCGAGGGCCTTGGTCAGCGCGGCGAGCTCCTCGTCCGCGGCGTCGCCCTGGACCGGGCGCAGGTCGGGCTCGTCGGCGGGCGGGGGGCAGCAGGCGGTGCTCGGTTGCTTCATCGTTGAGAGACGATATACTCGGGGCGGCCGCGCTGCGCAAGGACCTGTGTCGCATCACTCGAGGCCACGAGCGCCCTCGTGACGACCGCGCGGCCGTCACGAGGGCGCTCGGCACGACGCTGCAGACCTGCACCGGCTGTCACGCGGCCTTCCGTCAGAGCGTCGTCGATGAGGAGACCTGGAGCCGTGCCACCTCGACGCCATCACCGCCGAGCTGAGCGCGGCGTGAACGGGGACGCGGGCCGCTCGCCTTGCGGGCGGCCCGTTTCACCGTTCGCGCTCAGGGCCCGGGAAGGTCGGCGCCGGCGACGTCCAGACTGTCGTCGACGACGGGGCGAGGCAGGCCGTCGATGTCGGTGGCAGGGTCGCCGGTCTTCCAGCGCGCGATGTCCTTGAGGATCCCACCGTCACCTACGAGGTGAAGGTCGCTCTTGACCCAATTCTTGAAGAGGAATTGGGAGGCGGCCTCCGTTGGGGACACCATGAGGTTGTTCAGGCCGGTGAAGATGGTCGCGTCGGTGGTCACGGTATTCGAGGCGTCGATATATTTGCCCGTACAGCTGACCTGACCGGTGTCCGACCCGGCGAGCAGCGCCGAGTTACGGATCGTCACGGTCCCCGGCAGCTTCTCATTCTTGAGGGGGCAGGAGAGCAATCCGCCTGCGAGTTCGTCAGGCAAGGCGATGGTGCTGTAGATAATGTTGAGCTCGCCCTCCTGGTCGATCTGGAGCGCGGGGGTCTTCTTGGTGCCGGCGATGATGGTGTTCACGAGCCTGGCGGTCCCGGCAGCCGCCCGCAGGCCGCCGTAATTGCCCAGGAACTGGGAGCGCCGGGCCTGCATCGTGCACTTGCTGGTGAACAGCGAACTGCCCTTCAAGGGGTCGATGCTGGCCAAGTCGCGGATCGTGACCTCGTCGACGCCGAGGAAGACGGCATCGTTGCAGCTGATGCCGACGGCGCCGCTGCCCCTGATCTCGAGCCTGGACAGGTACAGCTTGCTGGCGAGCGGCACGAAGGGGGCGGTGTTGTCGCCGAGCAGGATGATCACTTCATTGTCGACGGCAGGCACGTTGAGCATGACGCCGACTTGGCCGAGCACGGCGACCTGCTTGTCGGTCGTGGTCAACGCGACCTTTTGCGTGTATGTGCCGGGCGCGACCTCGACGATGTGGTAGGCGCCGGCGGCGTCGGCGATGCCGGCGAAGGCCTGGCTGATCTCGCAGCACGGCGAGCGCTTCGTGCAGGCGCCGGGTTCACACACGGACATGTCGTCGTCAATGTACCAGTGCTGGGAGGTGGCGGCCGGGAAGCACCTGCCGACGTCGACCTCGTGGTCGGGCTCGTGCTCGTGGTCGGGCTCGTGCTTGCGGTCGCGGCGGTGCTCATGTCGCCGGTCGCGTCGGTGAGCTGGGCGCCCGGGGTGAAGCAGGCGCCGAGCATGAGGAATGATCCCACACAGAAGGATTGTGGACGGAGCGACATGGACACGCGCCTTGCTGCAGGTTGATATCGACGACTACAGATCGATCTTGAGCCCGAGCTTGAGCCCGAGCTTGAGCTGGGGGGGGAACTTCGCCCCCTTTAACGCCTGCGCGAGGCAGATTCCGAGCGCGTCCTTGACGGCGGGCACGGCCCGGGTGACCGCGCCGTCGCTGCCGATCGCGTAGTCGACGGTGATCCGCGGGCCCTTGACGGCCTTGTGGGTCTTGCGGCAGGCATCGGCGGCCCGGCGGATCTGCTTGAGCGGATCGGCGGGCCTGTCGATGGGCTTCGGGACCTTGTCGACGGGCGGCGAGGAAGGCACAGGGTCGGCGATGAGGGCGGGCTCCGGCGCGACGGGTTCGGGCGGGAGCGTCGGGGGCTCGCCGCCAGTGGTCTGGGGGACGGGCCGGGGCGTCGGGGCGACGCTGGCGACGGGCGCGGGCGCGGGCGTGGACGCTGGCGGCGTCGGGTCCTCGTGGGTGCCGAGGAGCAGGACCAGGAGCACGATCAGCAGCCCGAGCACCGTCGAGCCGGCGAGCAGCGGGACGAGCAGGCGCGAGCGGGGCCTCGCGTGGTTGCGTGGGGTCAGGAAGACCTCGCGGCTCAGCTGATCGGCGGACGGGGCCGGGCCGGAGGGCAGCGTCTTTTGTTGGCTGAGGGCGGGGTCGAGGGCGCCCGGGTCGTGGCCGCCGCGGGGGGGGATAGGACCCGTGATCGGCCGGTCCGGGACGTCGGCGTTGTGCGTGGCGAGGAAGTCGCGGAGGAGGGCCTCGATCTCCTCCATGGTCTGGATGCGCTCGTTCCGGTTCTTGGCGAGCATGCGCTGGAGCAGGGCCTCGAGCTCGGGTGGCACGTTGGCGCCGGGCGCGATGTCGGAGATCGGGGGCAAGGCCACGTTGCAATGTTGCATCGCCACCTGGAGCGGCTCGCCGATGAAGGGCATGCGGCCGGCGAGCGCCTCGAAGAACAGGACGCCGAAGGAGTAGATATCGGTGCGCGCGTCGAGCGGCTCGGCGAGGATCTGCTCCGGCGACATGTAGTAAGGCGTGCCGATCGCGGCGCCCGTGCTGGTGAGGGCGTCGTGGCTGGCCAGCTTGGCGATGCCGAAGTCCAGCAGCTTGACCCGGTCACGGCCGCGGCGCTGGGCGATGAAGATGTTCGAGGGTTTGAGGTCGCGGTGGATCATCCCGGTGGCGTGGACCGCCACCATCGCGCTGGCGACCTGCTCCATCCACCGCACGATCTGCTGCCAGGAGAGCGGAGCCTTGATGCGCTCGCGGAGGCGGGTCTCGAGGTCCTTGCCGACGAGCAGCTCCATGGCGAAGAACACGACGCCGGAGTCCTGGCTCTCGCCGAGGTGATAGATCTCGACGACGTTCTCGTGGCGGATCTGGGCGATCGCCTGGGCCTCGCGCAGGAAGCGTTCGACGCAGTCCGGGTCCTCCACCAGCTCCGGCAGCAGGACCTTGAGGGCGCAGCGGCGACGCAGTCGCAGCTCGTCGGCGACGTAGACGCGACCCATGCCGCCCTCGCCGAGCAGGCGTTCGATCTGGAAGCGATCTTCGAGCACGCTCCCGATCAACGGGTCCTGTTGGGCCTCGAGCGGCATGCTTGGGCCCATACCTACACCAGCGGTCAGGCTTCTGCACGGGGGAATGGTGTTCGAACTGGAGCAGGGGCTCGTCAGGCTGGAACGGGGGCGCGCAAAAACGCTCAGAACAGCGTTATTTGCGCTTTGGGAGGCCGTTGAGGTGTTGTTGCGGCGGCGGGGCCGATTGGCGGGACGGGTGTTGTACACTCGTCGCCCCATGTGACGATCGCTCGCCGCGGAGCGCTCGCATCGAGCATCGACATGTCTGCACGGACACCCACGACAACATGAACCACGCGACGCGTCTTCCCCGGCTCATCTCCATCTTCACCGCGCTGACGTTGCTGGCGCCGGTCCGGGTCCTGGCAGCGCCTGCCGAGGAGCCCCAGGCGCTGGCGGTGTTCGAGGCCGGGTTCAAGGACGGCCAGGCGCAGTTCGACGGCGGGGAGTTTCGCGCGGCCGCGCGCACCTGGATCGCGGCGGCGGCGAACCTGAGCGAGAAGCTGAGCAACCGCGACAATCGGCTCGCGGTCTACGAATACGTTGTCGACGCATTCACGAGCGGACTTCAGGGCGTGGAGCAGCCCGAGGCGCTGCGCGAGGCGGTCGAGGCCCTCGACGCCTATTGTGAAGGGTTCACGCGCGCGTACGGGACCGAGACGTCGATCAGCGCCAAGATCACGGGGGCGCGCGACGACTTCAAGGCACGGCTGGCGAAGGCCGAGGCGGCGCAGGCGGCCGCCGGGAACGAGCCGGCGGAGGGTCCCGTGGAGCTTCCACCGGTCGTCGAGCCGCCTCCGCCCGACGATAACCGGGGACAGTCGAAGAGTTGGAAGGGCCTGGCGATCACCGGCGGGGTGCTGACCGGGCTCGGGGTCGGCGCGGGGGCCTTCGCGGCGGTCTACGGGGCGAAGGGCAAGTCGCAAGAGGACGAGTATCTCGAGGCGGGCTGTCGGATGATGACGACGGTGGATTGCCAGGACCTGAAAGCGAGCGGCGAGGCGAGCAACAAGACGGCTGTGCGCGCGGCGCTGTCGGCCGTGCCGCTGCTGGCGGTGGGCGTGACCCTGCTGGCGATCGGGCTCAAGCGCCGATCGAGGTCACGGACCGCCTTCACGCCGACGCTTGCGCCCGGCTTCGCGGGGCTGGGCGTGCGCGGGTCGTTCTAGTCGTCGCGCAAGGCGCTCGCCGCGGCGCTGGCTCGCGCCCGGCCTGGGCGCGGTCCGGCGATCACTTGCAGGGCGGCGAGTCGCCCTTGATGTGGCCGCAGTGGGTCGCCGGATCGACGGTGGCGGCGGTCAGGTGGTAGAGGCGGCAGGCGAGGGTGTCGCCCGCGACGTCGGTGGCGTCGTAGCTCTCGTCGGGCGAGAAGGTGGCGCAGGCCGTCTGACAGGCGGCCTCGTCGGGCCAGGCGTCGGGGCAGGCGAGCGCGGCGATCGTGCAGAAGCCGTCGCAGTTGGCGCCGCAGACCCCGTCGCCGCCGGGGCCGGCGTGGGTGCAGTGGACCTCGGGCGCGTCCTTGGCTGCGCCCGCGTGGTAGATGCGGCAGCCGAGGGTGTTGCCGGCGGTGTCGGCGAGGTCGCCGGGCACGAAGGCCGCGCAGGTGGCCAGGCAGGTGTCGGGGGCGCCGTACTGGGTGTGCCCGCCGGAGCAGTTGGCGGCGATGCTGGCGCAGTAGGTCGCGCAGCTGAGGGCGTCGCCGCCGGTGGTCGCCTCGCCGGTGGTGAGGTCGCCGGCGGTGGTCGGCTCGCCGGTGGTCGGCTCGCCGGTGGTCGGCGTGGAGCTCTGAGTGGTCGCCTCGCCGGCGGTCGCGTCGGTCTCGCCCTGGGTGGTCCCGCCGCCCGAGCTCGGCTCGCCGGCGGTGGTCCCGGCGGTGGTGGTCTGGCCGGCGCTGCCGGTCTCTGTCGCGTCGTCGTCGGCCTTGGCGCAGGCGCCGAGGGCGAGCAGGGCGGCGAGCAGGGCGGGATAATTATTCGCGGTGATCATGCAAACGTTCCGTGTCTGGTGAGGAGATAAGGCCGCCGCACCCGACGAGTCGGAGCGCTGCAGGTGAGGGGCGAAAATGCTCACGGAGCGGCGCGATTCTGTCAATCCAACACCCGTGACGCGAATCACGCGCCTGGGTGTGGTCTCAGTCGGCGCTCAATCGTCGAGCGCGCCCGCGGAGATCCATGCGTGGACCTTGTTGACCAGCGCCGGGTCGAGCAAAAACGGCGCGTTGAGCGGCATGTGCGGGCCGCTGTGGCCCGCGCCGTCGTCGGGCTCGCAGCGGGACAGCGCCCGGTACAGCCAGCTGTTGTCGGGGTCGCCGGGGCTGACCAGCGGCATCGTCGTGCCGGCGACCGCGTGGCCGAGCAGCTCGGCGTGCAGGTCCGCGGCGCGCAGGTTCAGGCCGGCGGCCGCGGCCTCGCCGTGGCAGGCCGAGAAGCCGCACGACGGCGCGAACAAGGTCTCCTCGATGCTGCGCAGGGTCGCGGGTGCCTCGCCGGGGACGGCGGGGTCGACGTCGACGCATTCGGGCACCGGCGGCAGCTCGGCGTCGCCGGGGTCCTGCGGCGGGAGGTACATCGGGCCCTCGCGCTCGGCGCGGGTCGGCGGGGTCTGGCCGGCGCTCTTGAACGCGGCGGCGGCGAGGCACAGGCCCTCGTAGTTGTGGATGTCGTCGGTGACGGAGACGAGGTGGTTCAGGAGGCTGACGACGCCGCCGAGGACGGCGTCGGCCTCGACGAGCGCGAGCATGACGCACATCTCGCCGTCGCCGTTGCCCCACTTGACCCGCTGGTCGCGCCAGTTGTCATAGCCGCAGGTGAAGCGCAGGCCGGTGGCGCCTGGGAGGTCGAGGGGCGGGTCGAAGGTGAGGCCGTTGCCCTCGCCGTTGAAGCCGTCGAGCTGGTAGACGGATTGGCCGTCGAGCTCACCGCCGACGACGCGGACGTCGAAGTAGTTCCCGAGGTAGTGGTAGTGGGGGAGGATGTAGTGGAGTCGCAGGGCGAGGGGTTTGCCGGTGCGGGCGAGGTGGACCGAGTTGAGGTCGCAGGTGCCGGTGAAGCGGGACTCTTGCTCGGCGGGGATGTCGAGGGCGAAGTACTCGAGGGAGAGCGGGCTGACGACGGTGGCGACGGCGCGGGGGTGGATGAGCTCGAGGCTGAGCCAGAGGCTCGAGCGGACCTCGCGCGGGGCGGTGTTGAGGGTGTGCAGGAGGCCGACGATCTTGTGGCGCGGGGGGATCTTGATCACCGCGCCGGCGGAGAGGCGCTGCTGCTCGTCGTAGCTCTGGGTCGACTGGGCGAACAGCACGGTGCCCTGCTGGGTCGCGCTGATCTCCTCGAAGCCGCGCGAGTCGCAGTCCCAGAAGCCGTCGGCCCCGGGGTAGCTGTCCTCGGGTACGACGATCCAGTTCGAGTGGTGAAAGCCGCCCTCGTTGGCGAGCTGCACCGCTTGCACGTAGAGCGCCTCCTCGTTGTTCAGGCGCCACGAGGCGCAGCGATCGGCCTTGTCTTGCCCGGGCGGCAAGGTCAGCGTGCCGAAGGAATGCGTCAGCAGATGGGGCTCGGGGTCGCCACCCGGGACGAAGGGCGAGAGCGGCTCGACGCAGGCGGTCAGCGCCGCGGCGAAGGCGAGCAATGGGACCCGGGCATGCACGACAGGTGCAGGTTCGCATGCGCAGGGGGGCGGCGCGAGGCCCGGGGAGCGGCGAAGGGCGTGGTCTATCACACAGGGGCGATGCGACGGCCGGATGCTCAGGTGGGCTCGGGGATCGGGGCCTTGATCTGGAGCAGCTTGCCGTCGAGCTCGAGGAGCTGGCGCTCCTCCTCGCGACGGACGGCGTCCTTCGTCGTTCGGGTCTGGCCGTGGCGGACGCGGCTCTGCTGAGCGAGCCGCTCCTTCTCGGCGCGTGCGCGGGCTTTGCGATATTGATTGAGGTTGATGATATCGGCCATGTGCTTCACCCAGCGGCCCGCCATGTCGGGCGCGTCGACCCACGCGGTGGGCCCGAGCCGCACGGTACATCGGGCCGCGTCGGCGATCACGGAATAACTTTCGACGCGGCGCATGCGGGCGCGGCGCGAGCCGACCGATGTTGGTCGCCGCCCGCCGCGCGACGCTCTCACTTGGTGACACTGACCGCGCACGCGGATGCGCAGGCGGGCGCGGCGCCTGCCGTGTCGCGGTGTCGCCTCGTCGGGGCGTCGACCTGGTCGCTCAGCGACGACGAAGGATCATGGCGACGCCGACCGCCGCGGCGCCTCCGAGCGCGCTGACGATGCTCTTGCCGCGACCGCGGCGCCGTCGCTGCTCCGCCTCGGCCTGCTCCACCTCGAACTTGCGGCGGGTCGCGGCGTGGGCGGTCGTCTCGTCGTGAAGCTGGCGGCGCAGCATCGTGAGGCGATCGGTGGCGATCGCCAGCTCCTTGGCGAGCGCCTCGGCGCGCTCGCTGGCCTCGAGCAGCGCGGTCTGGTCGCCGGTCAACTTGTCGGTGAGGGCGGCGATCTCGAGGTCGGCGCGGCGCAGCCGCTCGACGATGGCGGCGTGGGCTTCACGCTCGGCGCTGCGCTCGGCGACGTCGCCCCGCTGCGCCTCCTGAAGCTCGACGAGCCGCGCCCGCGTCGCGGCGTGGGCGGCCTGCTCGCGCGCGAGATCGCGGCGCAGCGCGTCGAGGTCGCGGGTCGCCTGCTCGGCGCGCTGGCCCTGACGGGCGGCCTCACGGCGCTGCTCGCCGGCCTCGCCCTCGAGGCTGGTCACGCGGCTCTGCGACAGGTCGTGGGCCTCGCGGGCGCGGGCGTGGGCCTGCGACTCGCCGTCGAGCTGCCGGCGCAGGGCGACGAGCTCGGCGCGCAGGACGTCGCGCTCGTTGCTCGCGGCGTCGCCGTGCTCGCGCGCCTGGTCGAGGGAGCGGCGGGCCTCGGCGAGTCGGGCCTCGAGGTCGGCGAGGGCTGCGTCGGGCACGGGGGGAGCGGCGTCGCTGGTCATGGGGGGTCATTGTGCGTCGAAGCGCGGCCGGCTTCCACTGCTCCGGGGCCCGGTCGACGGGTGGCGCGGGCGCGAAATCATCGGCGCGTGGCCGGCGAGGCGGCCGGGTGGCGCGGTCAGTGGAGGCCGGACTCGTCGCAGCGCCAGGTCAGCGCGAGGTCGTCGAGGAGCTGCGGGGCGTGCTGCTGACATAGCGCGGCGGCTGTCGCCTCGGGCAGGACCAGGCGCGGCGCGTGGGTCCAGGGCGGCGGCGGCAGGCCGGCGAGCGTGAACTGCGGGGTCATCAGGAGTCCGCCGGCGAGGCGTCGCAGCGCGGCGTCGAGGATCTCGGGGTCGTGCGCGGCGGCGGGGCTGGCGAGCGGGAGCGCGAGCAGGGCCTCGATCTCGGCGCGGTGGGCCGCGTCCGTCCATGCGGTCTCCTGGATCACGCGGTCTTGCACGGCGAGGGCGGCGTCCTCGACGGTGATCGTCGGGTCCTCGCGGGCGGCGGCGGTGAGCCGCGTGATCACGTCGGCGTCGTCGTGGTGCAGCGGCGCGGCGCCGGCCCAACCGGGATCCCGACCGGCGCCGACGCTGCGCTCCCAGGCCAGCGCGCCGACGAGATCGAGGCCGCGGTGACCGGGCTCGCTGTCGTCGAGGTAGGCGCCGAGCGAGCGCATCAACACCTCGTCCTCCCAGCCGTAGGGCAGCGGGAAGCGCTTCACGGTCCGCCAGCCGAGCGCGTGCGCGGCCGTGTCGAGCAGGGTCCACGCGTCCTCGCGGCGCAGGCCGTCGCCGGCGTGGTTGGCGGCGGCGAAGGGGTCGAGCACCGGCGGGAGGGCGCCGTCACAACGCGCCGGCTCATCGAGGTCGAGGTAAGGGTGCACCGCGACCTCGACGACCAGCGCGCGCAGCGAGAAGCCGCCGTCGACCAGCGCGCGCGCCAGGCCGCGCAGCAGCGCCTGCTGGGCCCCGTTGCGCGGCTGTCCGTGCGGCAGCGTCAGGGGCCGGCCGCTGGCCGCGCGCCACACCGCGTCGGCGAGGTTCAGCGCGACCAGGCCGGCGAGCGCGGCCTCGGGGTTCGCGCTCGCGGCGTCGAGGCCGTCGGTGTGGAGCTGCGCGAGGCCGCTGCGCAGGCGGGCCTCGAGGTCGAGGGCGTGCGCGCCCGCGGGGAGCGGGCCGGCGAGGTGGCCCGCGGCGCCGAGCAGGTCGCCGTCGCGTCCCGGGTCGACGCCGCCGCAGGCGAGGCTGCCCCAGGGTGCGAGGGGGCCGTCGATGAAGCCGTGCACGCGAAATCCGGCGTAGGCGAGGTCCTCGCGGGCGGCGGCGGGTGGCCCGTAGACGCCCGCCTCGAGGCCCGGGAGCGCCGGCCAGCTGCGGTCGAGGGCGGGGTCGGGGTGGTCGGTGACGCTGGAGTCGCTGTTGTGGCAGGGCAGGCACTCGAGGCGGCGCCCGAGGTAGGCGGCCTCGAAGCCGCGGCCGAGGAACACGCGCCGGGCCCGCTCGAGCTCGGCGGGCGTGACGTTGTTGCCGCCGATCGGGCGGGCCTGGCGGGCGAGCAGCTGGGCGCGCAGCAGCGGGCGCAGGTCGTCGAGGGCGACGGCGCTGGCGAACAGGTCGGCCATCGACCATCCGGACATGTCCGAAGGGACAGGCTCATCGGGACCGTGGTCGCGGATGAACGCGGCGAGCGCGGGCCCCGCGGCGGCCGGGCCGTGGCGGCCGTGACAGTCGGGGCTGCTGGTGGAGCCGAGCCGCGGCACCCGGAGGTGGTCGAGCATGAAGTTGTGCCAGCGCTGCTCGTAGCGCTCGCCGCGGGCGAGGCGCTCGGCGACGACCCGGCGTCCGGGCAGGCCGGCGTCGTCGAGCTTGCGGATCGTCGCGGCCAGCAGCTCGAGCTCGCGCACGCCCGCGGGGCGCCGGCCGAGGATCAAGCGCAGCGCGCGGAACACGAAGGCCTCGTCGCTGCCGGGGCAGGGCGAGCGCACGGGCGCCGGCGCGAGCGCGAGGCCCGGCTCGTGCGGCTCATCCGGCGCGTCCGGTTCGCCGAAGGGCGCGAGCGGGTCCTCGGCGCAGGCCGCGAGCGCGACGAGCATGGCGAGGGCGGCGCGCGTCAGGTTGCTCGTGCGCCCGCGCCGCGGCGCTCGACGAGCGCGGGTCGGGTCGTTCATGCGTCGACCCCGAGGAGCTCGCCGCGCAGGCGCAGCAGGGCCGCTCGCGTGTCGCCGCCGCCGAGCACGTCGCCGGTGCCGAAGCCGCCGAGGTCGAAGGGATAGATGCCGAGCGCGAGCAGCAGCGCCATCCGCAGCTCGGCGGGCGTCGCGAATTGAGAGGCGACGCCGCTGTGGCGGTCGATCGCGCCGGCGACCGCGGGCGCGGTGATCGGGCCGCCGATCAGCACCGCGACGTAGGCGGAGGGCCAGTGACCGAGGCCCTCGCGCGTGTCCTCGCGCTGGGGCGTGCGCCCGAACTCGCTGGTGATGGCGACCAGGGTGTCGGCGAGGTCGAGCTTGTCGGGATCGGCCTCGTCGGGGCGATTGATGCGATCCGCGAGCACGCGCAAGGTGTGGGTATAATTGACGGCCGCGGCGGCGAGGTGCTGGCTGTGGCTGTCGTGGCCGCCGTCGACGGTCGGGCGCAGGCCGGCGTCGACCCACAGCGCGTAGCGGGCGGCGTCGTCGGACTGGCGGGTGAGCAGGTGGCTGGCGACGCGGGCCGCGAGGGTGGGGATCGAGAGGGCATGTTCGCCGCAGACCTCGACGCCGGGCAGGCCGAGCAGGCCGGGCGGCAGCAGCTCGGCGAGGGTCGCGGCGTCGCGGCGGGCGGCGTCGATCGCCGAGAAGACCGCGAACTCCGGGGCGCGCAGCGACGCGCCGTCGGGCCCGCGCAGGCGCGCGCCGAGCCGCCGCGTGTAGCCGGCGACCGCGGCGTCGTGGGCGGCCTGCTGCGGGGCGGTCGCGGGGCGCTCGAGCAGGTCCATCAGGTCCGCCAGGCGGGCGATCGGCAGCTCGAGCGGACGCGCGGCGCCCGGGTGCAGGCCGACCGCCAGCGCGGTCTGGACGTTGTCGAAGCGCGAGAGGTCGCCCGGGTGCACGACCGCGGCGCGCGGCAGCAGGCCGCCGTCGCGCTCGCGAAAGTGGCGCTCGACGGCCGCCCCGGTGCCGGCGAGCGCGGGCTGCCCGAGGCGCGCGCCGGTCAGCGCCAGCGGCACCGCGGTCGAGTGCGGGAACTGGTCGTGGCGCATGACGACGACCCGCATGCGCGCGAGGACGTCGGGCCGGTCCCACAGCGGCGCGGCCCAGGGCCCGAGGTGCACGAGCTCGCCCGCGGCGTCGGCCGCGAAGGGTTGCGCGAGCGCGCCGGCCAGGCCGCATGCCCCCATTCGCGCGGCGAGGGCGGCCTCGCCGAATGCATGGAGATATCGCTGATCGGCGAGGCCCCAGTCGGGCACGCAATAGAAGGTGTCCCACGGGCACAGTCCGCCGTATGCATAGAGCTCGAGCACCCGCCGGGCGCGGCGCTCCGGGGGCAGGGCGAGGTCGGCGTGGGCGTCGGGCCAGGCGCCCCAGGCCGCCCGGGCGCGGCGCGGTCCGAAGAATGCGGCGCCCGCGAGGCCGAGGCCGGCGCCCGCGAGCAGCTGCCGCCGCCGCATCACTGGCCCTCCGGGGTGCACGGCGCCGCGCGGCCGCGAGGCCCGCGGAGGCCGGTGCAGGCGCGAGTGATCATTTCGGGAGGCCGCAGACGCCTATGCCGAGCTGCGGGTCGTTCTCGGGGAGCTGCATCGGGTCGAAGTACTGCACGCATTGCTGGTCCGGGTTCGGGCAGGCGCCGCCCGGGAACGCGCAGAACGGGGTGCAGCAGCCGGTCGAGCCCGGGGGGCAGCCGGCGCCGACGAAGGCCGCGTCGCCGCACATCAGGCCCTTGTCGCAGACGTTGACGAACTCGCAGGGGTCGTTGGCCTGACCCTCGTCGCCCGAGGCGTCCGGGACGCAGTTGAAGCCGTCGTTGACGCCGACGCAGAGCTCGTCGTTCGCGCAGTCCTGCAGCAGCGGGTCGCAGCCCGGCAGGCACAGGCCGACGGCGCACTCCTGGCACCACGTCGGCTTCGCCTTGGGGTCGGCGCAGACGCAATCGGGCGAGCCGTCGCACATGCCGACGCAGGTGCCGTGGCCGCGCTCGTCGACGCCCCAGCACACCATGCCGAGCCCGCAGTCGTCGAAGCCGCTCCACGCGTGGTCCATCATCGTGCACGGCTCGTACAGGCCCTTCGGGTCCGGGACGACCTCGACGCAGTGGGTGTTGCCGAGGCTCTCCTCGATCGTGCACTTGTGGCCCTCGGGGCACTCGGGGTCGAGCTGCTGGGTGCCCGGGCAGTCGGCGTTGTCCGGCGGCAAGTCGGGAACGCAGATGAATGGGCACTCGGTGGTGGTTTCGCTGGTGTCCGGGCCGCTCGAGCCCGTCATGGCCGGGCCGGTGCTGGTGTCCGGCGGGGGCGGCTCGCTCGTCACGCCGCCGGTCGTCGGGAGCACCGGTCCGGTGCTGCCCGGCGAGCCGGTGGTGGTTGTTGTGGATGTCGTGGTGGTGGTGGCGTCGCCGGTGGCGTCGCCGGTGCTGGTATTGCCGGCCTCGCCGCCGCCCAGCGGCCGGTCCGTACATCCGAGCAGCAGCGCGCCGGCCAACGCGAGGACGCGCAAGGGCTGGGCGACAGGGGCCGCGAGAGGGGGGGACATCGCCGCGAAGTGACGCATAGGTCGGGTTCCTCCGTGTCTGTGGGGGCGTCCGCGCTTCGGCGGGGCACCCCCACGACACCTGTAAAACCTCTCAAAACGAAACAGACAAATCAACAGAAATCGCCAAAACAGTCCGGGTCCCGCGCGAATTCGCCCCGAGCTCATGCCTCGTCGGTGAATTGGATCGCCGCCTCGAGGTCCATCCAGAGCTCGTCCCGGATCTGCGCGGGTACCTCGCCGAGGGTGATCGGGCGCAAGATCGCGGAGGTATCGAACTGCGGATCGCCGTGCTCGACCAGCCAGTCCCACTCCTCCCGGTGGGACGCGAACCAGTCCTTCTCCTCATCGCCTGGCTCGTAGATCGCCGCGTACATCGTGGTCGCGGGCATCTGCGCCGGGTCGAAGCGATAGAAGTAGATCGCATCGAGCGGCGCCACCTCCCCGTCGGGCGGGGCACAGACGAAGCTCTCGAGGCGCAGCCACACCTTGATGCCCTCGGCCCGCCAGGTCCGTGACATCGCCGCCATCAGGTTGGACTCCTCGGTGTCGACCTTCCATCCGAGCCGCGTAAGCTCCACATAGAGCCGCCAGACGTCGATGGACCGGCCGCGCCAGAAGCTGAGCGCCAGGTCGCTCATGTGCTGCGTGAGATCGATCTTCAGGTGCCTCATGGCGCGAGCATACCGCGAGGCGGCATCGGCCGCGCGCTGGCGAGCCGCGCATGATCTCGTCTGGCGCAGGCGGATCGCATAACGTAGGTCCACCTCACGGATGTCGCGGCCGGCCAAACCGCGCGTGTTCCCATGACGTAGGCGGGCCCCCGGGATTCCGGGCGCCCTACCCAAAGGACCGGCCGGCGGTACCCCGCGCCGCACATCCGTGAGGGCTATGGTCAATCATCAGCGACGGCGACGAGGATCGGCCGCGGGCGCAGGGGCGAGGTGGACCGGTCAGCGCACGATCAGCGACGGCCGCATCCGACGGAGCTGTTCGTGCAGCCCGGGGCTGGCACGTCCGATCTCCAGGCTCCGCAACGCCGGGAGGATCTGCACGGCGCGGAGGATGTCTCGCTCGTGCGCACCGGTATGGCGGAGCCTGAGGATCTCGACCGCCGCGAGGTCGGCGAGCAGCTCCGGCCAATCCTTCGGGAGCGGCCGGCACGTGCTCTCCGGGCCGAAGTCCACCTCGACCACCTGGCCACCGGTGATCACGAGCCGCGCTCGCCGGCGCAGGGCCTCGTGCATGCCGCCGCTTCGGTCGGGGAACGGCGAGAGCACGTGTGTGAGTCCCGAGCGGTGGAGCGTGCGCTCGACGAGTCGATTGCGATGCCACAGATCCTCGAGCTGGAGCACGCCGGCCGCGCTGTCGCTGATGACCAGCCCGCGCTCGGTCCATCGCCACGCACGCGTCGCGCTGTCCGTCGTGATGGTGAACCCACCGGCGCGGCGCCACGCGATCACGCGTGCGATCGCGGCCCCGATGGTCGGGGCCATCCGCTCGGAGGGCGGCAGGTCCCAGCGCCGTCCGCCGCATTGCTGGTCCCACGAGGATGTGACCCAGCAGCACGGGAGCCCCGCGAATGCACTGGTGAGGATCGAGCAAGCGTCGTCGGCGGCGTTGCAGAACGCGGTCACGTCGAGCGTGGCAACCTCGAGGTCCGCCGCCCTGGACCGGGCCAACGCATCGAGGCCGTCCGTGATCCGCGCGACGCCGCCCGGGTTGTTGTCGGCGTACCCCGAGAGGCGTACACACAGGATCCCGACCCCGCCACGTTCGACGCGGTTGTATCGATAGGACGCAGGGGTCCGCGGGATCACGGTCCAGGCCGAGCGTCGCCTCGTCACAGCCACATTGTAGACCACGAGGTGCGGCGCGAGCGACGATTACGGGCCGACCGGTCCGCGCCGGGGCGTTGCGCGGCGGGGGGACCGGGCGTACGGTGGCGATGTGCGCAAAATGATCTCGATCGTGGTGCTCGCGGGGCTGTGCCTCGCCTGTTCGGGCGCGGGCGAGGCGAGCACGGGCAGCACCGGCGCCGACGGGGCGAACACGGGGCCGGTGAGCGGGACGGGCGGCGAGGTCGTGACGACGGGCGGCGGAACCTCGGGACAGGTGACGACGGGCGGCGGGACATGGGGACAGGCGACGACGAGCGATGCGACGACGGGCGGCGGGAGCTCGGGCACCACCGGCGCGGCGGGCTGTCCGGAGCGCGCGCCGTGGGGCATGTGGGTGTGGCAGCCGGAGCAGGCGACGGACCCCGCGAAGTCGGCGCTGCTGCTCGAGTTCGCGGCGGCGCACGAGGTGACGCACCTGTACCTCGAGAGCGAGGCGCTGCTGGTGGAGGACCCGGAGCGGCTGGTCGCGTTCATCGGCGAGGCCGACGCGGCCTGCGTGGCGGTCGAGCTGCTGTTCGGCGCGGCCGCGTGGGCGCAGGCGGAGCATCACGCGGAGCCGCTGGCGCTGGTCGAGGACGCGCTGGCGCTCGTGGATGGGCTGGTGGGTCCGCGGCCGGTGGGGCTGCACTTCGACATCGAGCCGCACGGGCTGCCGGACTGGGACCTCGACCCGGAGGGATATGCGGGCGAGTACCTCGATCTGCTCGATATGATGGCGGCGAACATGCAGGGCAGCGAGCTGTCGCTGACGGTGGATATCGCGTTCTGGTACGACACCGTGATGGTCGAGCGCGACGGGGCGAAGCGGCCGCTCAACGAGCTGGTGCAGGACCGCGTCGATCGGGTGGTTGTGATGGACTACCGCGATCACGCGGAGCCGCCGGACGGCATCATCGACAACGCGGCGGCGGAGGTCGACTACGCGGAGCAGGTCGGCGGGCTCGTGCGGGTCGCGGTGGAGTCGACCTGCGGGATCGAGCCGGAGAAGGTGACCTTCTGCGAGGAGGGCTCGATCGCCATGTTCCTCGCGCTCGAGCTGACCGCCAGCATCTATGCGGCGAGCCCGGCCTGGGACGGGGTTGCGGTGCACGACCACGCGGCGTGGTCGGTGCTGATGGATTGACCGCCGCGATTGAAGATCGCGCAGCCGGGGGTCAGGCTCGCGTCGGCCATGCCAAGCCCCACGACCGCCAAGAAGTACATGGCGGTCATCACGATCGGGTGCCGCAATGCCGCGCTGCGCAAGGCGGCGACCGCAGCGGCGAAGCGGATCGGCAAGGTGGACATCGATCACGGCGACACGGCCTGCAAGACGCCCGATGCCGCGAGCTACATCGACAAGAGCTGGGCGCACTCCCTGGCGAAGGGCTTCGAGTCGCCGGCGGCGCAGGAGCGGACGCGGGCGACGCCGCGGCTCAGGTGCTGAAGGGGCAGGGCGCGAAGCGCCTGCGTGAGCGCCGCCTGCAGCCGCGCAATCGCTTCGCTACGTGAGACGAGGGGCGCTCGCCGTGACGGCCGGGCCGCTTGATACCGTATCTCCATGGCCCGTCGCTTCGTGGACTGTCTCGCGTGCGCATGTCTCATTCATGATGATGACTCGAGCTGCCCGTTCTGCGGCGCGGCTCAGCGCCGCACCGGCGCCCCGTTGTGGCTCGCGGCCTCGCTGGTCTGCGGCGTCGGCCTCGCCGACATCGCCTGCGACACCCCACGAGGCGACGCGCCCCCGCAGCTTCGGGAGCAGCTCGGCACGTCGTCCGGCGGCACCACGACCGGGACATCCGGGACGACCGGGACGACCGGGACGACCGGGATCGGGACGACCGGCACGACGATCGATGATTCCACCACCTTCCCGGATGGGTCGACCTATGCGGGCCCCGACGAGACCACCACGGCCGGGGGTACGACGTGGACCGACCCGGGCGAGACGACCCGCGGCAGCACGAGCGCCGACCATACCACCACGACCGATGTGACGACGTCGAACGGCCCGGGCGAGACGACGAGCAGCAGCACGAGCGCCGATGGGACGACCTACGCCGGCCCCGATGAGACCACGACGCTCGGGCCCAATATCCCGACCGAGGCCTCGAGCTCCGACGGCGTCACGAGCGGCGCGACGGACACCACCGGCGAGACGGACACCGACGGTCAGGCATCCGTCGACAAGGACGGTTGCGGATGTACCAGCCGCGCGCGGCCGCGCGACGGCCTGCTCGGTCTGCTCGCGCTGGCGCTGCTCCGTCGGCGTCGATCATCACGGCGCGTGGGCTGACAGGGCGGCGCGCGAGCGGCGAGGGGGCGCTCACTTCGGCGTATACACGAGCACGAAGTCGGCGACGGGCCGGCCGGCGGAGGTCTGGCCGAGCACCGCGGCGAGCGTGCCCGGCGTCGCGGTGGTGATCCGCCGCATCTCCAGCGCCGCGAACTTGTTGGCGCTGTCTGGCGTCGCCAGCCCGGTCTGCACGTGCCAGTCGCCCGCGACCACCACGACCCTGTCCGCGGTCGCCGCGACGTGCTCGGAGATCCACCAGCCCATCGTATCGTCGCGGATCAGCGCGAGGTCGGTGAAGTAGTCGAGCGCCTCCTCGTAGCTCAGGCCCCAGTCCTTCCCGTGGGTCTCATAGTCGTAGCTGCCGGCGAAGTAGTCCTGATAATCCGCGCTCCAGGTTGCGAGCGGCCGCGGCGGCAGGTCGGCGTCGAAGGGCGAGCTCCCATCCCAGGTGTTGACGATGTCGAGCGGGCGCACGGGGAACGCCGCGTAGACCTTGTCGAGCGCCTCCTCGGGCACGTTGAGCGCGAGCACCGGGCGCCCGGCCGCCTTCATCGCCTCGACCAGCGGCCGCCAGTACTTCGCGTAGCCGTCCCACGGCTGCGACGTGGCCTCGAAGGTCGCCGCGTCGATCGTGCCGGCGAGATAATCGTCGATCACGGATTGCTCGTCGCGCTGGAAATGCTCCATGGCGAGGGCCACCGTCGGATCGCCAGCGAGCACCCGCTGCAGCACCCACAGCTCGAGCTCCTGGATCGCCGCGACCTCGTGCTGCTCGCCGACGAACACCACCTGCGCCGGCTCGAGCCCGGCCATCAAGGCCATCTCGTCGAGCCATGTCGCCGCGGCGACGTCGTAGATCTTCATCCCCGTGAAGGCCTCGCCGTCGTAGCCCGGCGCGTCCTCCGGGTCCGGCCAGCTGTGCCCGCCCTCACCGGTCGTCCCGCTCGACTCACCGCCGCCGGTGGTGCCCGGCTCGCTGCTCGTCGGCGCCGCGGTGCCCTCGGCCTCGGCGTCGCCGCCGGTGCTCCCCGAGGTGCCCGCGTCGGTGTCATCGTCCGCGGCTGCGCTGCAGGCGAGCACGAACGCGGGGAGCAGGAGCAGGCGACCGATGAGCGAGCGTGACATCCGCCGCACCATAGCCGCTCGGCTCGGCCCCGTCACGATGGTTCAGGCGCGGCGGCCTGCGCCGGTCGGCGCGCGGGTCAGGGGCGCTGGCGCTTGCGCTCGCGCTGGACGAAGAGATAGAGGCTCTCGACCTTCGCGCGCGCCCACGGGGTCTTGCGCAGGAACTTCAGGCTGGAGCTCACGCTCGGGTCGCTGCTGAAGCAGCGGATCGCGATCTGGCGGGCGAGCTCCTCCCAGCCGAAGAAGGCGACCAGGTCGTTGACCATGGCCTCGAGGGTGACGCCGTGCAGCGGATCTTTGGATCTCGGGGGTGTCGTCACTTGAGCACCCGGGCGCGGAACGATCGGCCCTTGATCTTGCCGGCGCGCAGGCCCTGCAGCGCGAGCTCGGCGCGGTCGCTGCGGATCGCCACGTAGGTGTGGCGCGCGAGGATGTCGATCTTGCCGACGACGTCGCCCGGCAGGCCGATGTCACCGGTGAGCGCCCCGAGCAGGTCGCCCGCGCGCAGCTTGTCCTGCCGCCCACCCGCGATGATCAGCGTCGTCATCGGCGGTCGCGTCGGCCGGCGGTCGTCGGGGCTCGGCAGCGTCCCCCAGCGCACGGAGACCCCCTGCGCGCGCTCGAGGCCCGCCACGCGCTCGCGCTCCGGTGGCGAGCACAGCGCGAACGCCAGCCCCTTGTGCCCCGCGCGGCCGGTGCGGCCGATGCGGTGGAGATGGATGTCGGGGTCGATCGGCAGCTCCCACGAGAGGACCGCGGCGAGGCCCTTGATGTCGAGGCCGCGGGCCGCGACATCGGTGGCCACCAGCACGGCGCAGCTCCGGTTGGCGAAGCGCAGCAGCACCTCGTCGCGCTCGCGCTGCTCGAGCTCGCCGTGCAGCGCCAGCGCCGAGAACCCGCGCTCGCCGAGCCGGGCGCAGACGTCGCGGACATCGTTGCGGGTGTGGCAAAAGACCAGCGCCGACTCGGGCCGGTGCTGCAAGAGCAGGGCGGCGAGCGCGTCGAGCTTGCGGCTGGACTCGACCGCGAAGAAGACCTGCTCGAGGTCGGCGTGGCTGACGACGTTGTCGACGGTGACGGCCACGGGGTCGCGCTGCAGCCTGCGGCTCAGGGCGCGGATGTCGTCGGGGTAGGTCGCCGAGAACAGCAGGGTCTGCCGCGACTTGGGGGCCTGTTCGACGACGGTGGTGATCGCGTCGAGGAAGCCCATGTCGAGCATGCGATCGGCCTCGTCGAGCACGAGGACGCGCAGGTGGGACAGCTCGAGGTTCTCGCGCGCCAGGTGATCGAGGATGCGGCCCGGGGTGCCGACGACGACGTGGGGCGCGGCCTGCAGGGCCGGCTTCTGGGTGCGCACCGGGACGCCGCCGCACAGGGTGACGACCCGGAGATTGGCGATGAAGCGGGCCAGGCGCCGGATCTCGGCGCTGACCTGATCGGCGAGCTCCCGGGTCGGACAGAGCACGAGCACCTGCACGCGGGCGAGGTCGACGTCGACGCGGGCCAGCAGCGCCAGGCCGAAGGCCACCGTCTTGCCGCTGCCGGTGCGCGCCTGGGCGATCACGTCCTTGCCTGCCAGCAGGCTCGGCAAGGCGTGCGCCTGGACCGGCGTCATCTGCGAGAAGCCCAGCACCTCGATCGCCTGCGCGAGCGGGGCTGCGAGCGAGAGCGCGGCGAAGGTCCCCGGCGTGGTCGTCGTTTCGGTCATTCGGTGGGCTCAGCGCCATAATCAGCGCGGTGCCCGCTGCGATGCGCCATCGCGCGCACCCTAGCCGACGGGCTGCGGCCTCGCAAGTCCGGCGCCTGGTGTGGCGCATGGCGAGCGGCGAATGATCCTCGTGTGTGAGTCTGCGCCCGTGATACACGCGGGGGCGCCAACCACCCATGCAGCCGAGCCTCGCCGCCCTCATCCATCCTCGCTCCGCCTCGGAGTTCTTCGCCAGCAGCGCGGCCGACGAGCCCTTCGTGGTGCACGGGCTGAAGGACTCGGTCGCGGCGCTGACCCGGCTCCCGTTCCTCGCCTCGCTGGATGCGCTGCTGGGATCGTGGCCGAATCCGGTGCAGGTGCACCTGCCCGATGTGGCGGATGAAGCGAGCGCCATCGACGCCTCGCCGGGCGACGCTCGCAAGCTGTTCGCCAACGGGATGGGCCTGCTGTTCAACGACGCCCACACGATCTCGCCGGAGCTCACGACCTGGCTCGCGGCCATCTGCGCGGACCTCGGGCTGTCGGCGCTGACCCAGGGGCGCTGTCTGGTCTACGCGACGCCGGCGGGCACGGGCACCGGGGCGCACTTCGATCAGAACATCAACTTCGTGCTGCAGCTCCACGGGACCAAGCAGTGGCGGCTCGCGCCCAACCACCACGTGGAGAATCCGATGACCCGGCACACGATCGGCCTGCCGGTCGACCCCGAGCTCCAGACCTACGCGCGCTCGCCGATGCCGGAGCGCATGCCCGCGGACAGCCGCTCGATCGTGCTCGAGCCCGGCTCGCTGCTGTTCGTCCCGCGCGGCGTGTGGCACTCGACGCACGCGTCGAGCGACGCGCTGTCGCTGAACTTCACCTACAGCGCGCCGACCTGGATCGACCTGCTGATGGCGGCGCTGCGCAGCCGGCTGGCGCAGGCGAGCGAGTGGCGGGAGACCGCGATCCCGGCCTCGGCGCACGAGCTGGACGCGCTCCTGCGCGAGCTCGCCGACGACGTGCCGCACTGGAGCGCGTCCGACATCCTGGCCGCCACCGAGGGGGAATGGGCCGACTCGCCGGAGTGAGCGGGCCGCGGCTTGGCGCCGGCGCGGCGCCCTGGTATAGGCATGGCATGTGGCGGCGCGCCCTGTCCGTGCTCGGCGTGCTCGTGCTGGGGCCGCTCGCGGCCTCGTATCTCGGGGTGGTGCACGGCCTGGGTGACTCGCTCGCGGTGCTCCGTCCGGGGCTGGCGGCGGCCGCGGTGCTCGTGGGCGGGCTGCTGTGGTTCGCGCGGCGGCGTCGAGCGGGCGGCGTGGCGCTCGCCGCCGGGCTCATCGCGGCGGCGCCGATCGTCTGGTCCTCGCTGCCGGCGGGGGCGGAGGGTGAATATGCGTATTCGACCTACCAAAAGAACCTCTCGTTTCGCCTCGCCGATCCCGCGCCGCTGATCGCGGATATCGCCGGGCATGCCCCCGACTTCGTGACGCTGCAGGAGGTCACGGACCGGACGCGCGCGGTGATGGCAGGGCTCGTCGTCGGGCTGCCGAGCCAGCACCTGTGCCCATTCGCCGCGGTCGGCGGCGTGGCGGTGCTGTCGCGCTGGCCGAAGATCGCGGGCACGGAGCGCTGCGCCGAGGGGGACGGTCTGGCGGCGATGCAGGTGATGACGCCGGAGGGGCCGGTCTGGATCGTGTCGATACATTTGCACTGGCCCTTCCCCTATCGTCAACCGGAGCAGCTGCGGCGGCTGCTCCCGGTGCTCGCGGCGATGGACGGGCCGATCGTCATCGGCGGAGACTTCAATATGGTGCCCTGGTCGCACGCGCTCGCCGAGGTCGCGCACGTGACGCGGAGCGAGCGGGCCGGGGCGGTCACCTACAGCCTGCCGATGGCGGGGGGCTGGGTGACGCTGCCGATCGACCACGTGCTGGTGCCGCGCGACAAGGGCCCGACTCGCGCCCGGCGGCTGCCCTTGCTCGGCTCGGATCATCACGGGGTGCTGGCCGGCTTCGCGCTGGCCCCGAGGTCCCGATGAGTGATGTGCCCGAGATCGTGAGGTTGCCGCGGGCCGACTACCGGCGCATGCGCTGGAAGAACGGCGCCGGCTGGACCACCGAGATCGCCCAGGCGCCCGCCGACGACGGCGGCTTCGTGTGGCGCGTCAGCATCGCGGAGGTCGACGCCGACGGCGACTTCTCGGCGTTCCCCGGCGTCGATCGCAGCCTTCTCGTGCTCACCGGCGAGGGCATGGCGCTGAGCCTCGACGATCGCGCGCCGGCGCTGCTGCGGCCGCTCGGCGAGGCGCTGGCCTTCCCCGGCGAGGCGGCGGTCCGCGCCCGCCTGCTCGGCGGCCCGACCCGCGACTTCAATGTGATGACTCGCCGCGACGTTTGTACGCACACCCTCGCGCTGCGCCGGCCGGGCGAGGCGCTGGTCCTGGCGCGGGCGCCCGGGCGCAGCTGGCTGGTGCACGTGCTCACCGGCGCGGCGGCGGGGGTGCCGGCGGGCGACAGCTTCTTGGTGCCCGGCGGCCCGGACGCCGCGCTGGCGCTCGCGGGCGAGGCGACCCTGGTGATCGTGGGCCTGCTTCGCCGGGCACGCGGCTGACCGCAACAGTGCGTTCCGGAGGGCGCGCCTTCCCAGGCGGCGCGTCGGGTCCATACTGGGCCTCCCATGACCGACGAACTCGTCCTGAGCGTGCGGCCGCTGGCCTTCGTGTGGGAGACCGCGGACCCGTTTCTGTTTTGTGTGCACCACGACGACGCGTACCCGCAGGGGAACGAGCGTATGGGGCCGGCGGCGTCGCTGGCGGGGCGGGACCTCGGGCAGGACTTCGAGGGCCGCGACGGCTGGCGCATGTATCACGGCGACGTGGTGCCCGGCTTCCCGCAACATCCGCACCGCGGCTTCGAGACGGTGACGATCGTGCGGCGGGGGCTGATCGACCACAGCGACTCGCTGGGGGCGACCGCGCGGTTCGGCGGCGGAGACACGCAGTGGTTGACGGCCGGCGCGGGCATCGTGCATTCGGAGATGTTCCCGCTGGTCGCCCGCGACGCGCCGAACCCGCTCGAGCTGTTCCAGATCTGGCTGAATCTGCCAGCGGCGGACAAGATGGTGGCGCCGCACTTCTCGATGCTGTGGCGCGATGCGGTGCCGGTCCACGTCGAGCGCGACGCCGCGGGTCGGGCGACGAGCGTCACCGTGATCGCGGGCCAGCTCGGAGCGACTCGGGCTCCGGCGCCGCCGCCCCACTCGTGGGCGGCCCGCCCCGACAGCGACGTGGCGATCTGGTCGATCACGATGGAGCCCGGGGCCCGCTGGACGCTGCCGCCCGCGGCGCGCGGCACCAACCGCACGCTGTACTGCTTCGGCGGCGGCGAGCTCGAGGTCGCCGGGCGCGAGGTCCTGCCGCGGGTGGGGATCCGCCTGCGGCCCGACGCCGCGGCCGCGCTGGTCAACGGGCCGCAGACCGCCGAGCTGCTGCTGCTGCAGGGCCGGCCGATCGGCGAGCCGGTGGTCCAGCACGGGCCCTTCGTGATGAACACCCGCGCGGAGATCCAGCAGGCCTTCGCCGATTATCAGCGGACCCGCTTCGGCGGCTGGCCGTGGCCCAGCGACGGCCCGGCGCACCCGCGCGAGGAGGGCCGCTTCGCCCTGCACGCCGACGGCCGGCGCGAGCGCGCGGGCTGAGCGACGAGGTCATTATGACAGCAGCCGCCCGGGGCTCCCCGGGCGGCTGCTATCATCGGTCGAAGGAGCGGTCCTTCGATCAGCAGTTGATGCACTCGCAGGTGATGTCGCCGCCCGGCTGGTTGAAGCAGGCGCTGAAGGGGTCCTGGCACACCTGCTCGCCGAGGCAGACGCACGGGGTCGCGGGGTCGCAGCCCGGCGGCAGGGGCTCGCAGACGGCGCCGGGCTCGGGGCCGAAGCCGACGTCTTGCACACATACGCGGTCCTCCGGGCATTGATCGCAGTTATCGACGACGTCACAGTGCTTCGCCGGGACGCAGCGCCCCGACCAGCACAGCGGCGTGGTCTCGGCCAGGGTCCCGGGCGGGCAGGGCGGCGGGAGGCTGTCGCAGGCGACCTTGCTGGCGTCGCAGCTCAGGCGCGGCGTGGTGCACACGCCGAAGCGGCAGACGGCCTTGGCGATGCCGAGCTCGGAGCACTTCGACTGGTCGCACTCCAGGTCGCAGACGGGGACGTCGAGGTCGACCGGGACCCCGTCGCAGTCGCAGCAGTCGTCGGCGAGCTTGCAGTCGGCGTCGTCGTCGCAGAGGCCCGCAGCGCCGGTGTCGGTGCTTGTGCCGGTGGTGCTGTCGCCCGTGGTGCCGGCGGTGGTGTCCGTGACGGTGGTCGGACCGGTGGTGGTGGTGGTCGCGGTGGTCGGGGTGTCGGTGGTGGCTGTCGGGGCGTCGGTGGTCGGGGTGTCAGTGGTAGCGCCAGTGGTGGCGCCAGTGGTGGCGGTGCCGGTCGACGCGCCGGTGGTGGCGGTGGTCGCCGTGGTCGTGCCCGACGCGGTGCCGGTGGTGTCGACGGGGTCGGGGCCGCAGGCGGCGAGGAGGGGCAGGGAGGCGAGTAGAAGCAAGGTCAAGCGCATGGGCGTTGCTTAGCACATCGCGGGCGTCGGGCGCGGGCGTGCGCGTGGGGGTTGACGGGGCTGTCGGGCGGATTGACAGGCCCGGGCGGCTCGTCGATGCTGCCGCGGCGAAGGGTGGGGGGACAATGCGACGAACGATGTTGGCGGCGATCGGTTGGGGGATGCTGGCGGGCTGTGGGAACGACGTGGCGAGCACGGACTCGGCGAGCTCGAGCGGGACGGGCACGACGGAGGGGAGCACGGCCGGCCCGACCGGCTCGAGCGGCGGGTCGACGGCGGTCCCGACGAGCACGGACGCGACGACCACCGGCGTGACCGACAGCGTGACGGCGACCGGCGATCCGACCGAGGCGTCGAGCACGGGCACCACCGGGGCGGTCAGCGCGACGGAGGGCTCGAGCGGGGACAGCTCGAGCGGAGGCAGCTCGAGCGGAGGCAGCTCGAGCGGAGATGGCTCGAGCGGCGACACCACGGGCGGGACGAGCACGGGCGAAGCGAGCACGGGCGAGACGACGGCGGAGTCCACCGGGTCGACGGGCGAGGGCACGACCGGCGAGCCGCCGCCCGAGCTCGGGCCCTTCGACGTCATCGACCTCGAGGCCGGGCACGGCCACGTCTGCGCCGCGCTGCACAGCGGCAAGGTCAAGTGCTGGGGCGGCTACAGCGACTCGGGCGACCTCGGCGTCGGCGACACCAAGCCCTACGGGACGATGCCGGGGACCATGGGGAACAACCTGCCCTTCGTCGAGCTCGGCAAGGACCAGCTGGCCAGCGCGGTGACGTCCTATTATCACGGCTGCGCGATCGTCAGCGGCGGCAAGCTCAAGTGTTGGGGGCAGGCCACCTTCGGCGCGCTCGGCAGCGGCGGCGGCGAGGACCTCGGCGACGAGCCCGGCGAGATGGGCGATGTGCTGCCCTTCGTCGATCTCGGGGTCGGGCGCACGGTGAAGCAGGTGATGGCGGCGGTGTGGACGACCTGCGCGGTGCTGGATAACGACACCGCGAAGTGTTGGGGCTGGAACGGCAATGGTTGGCTGGGACAGGGCGACAAGAGCGACCGCGGCGACGCGCCCGGGGAGATGGGCGACGCGCTGCCGGCGATCGACTTCGGCCCGGGCCGGACGGTGAAGTCGATCGCGATCGACAACAGCCACGCCTGCGCGCTGCTCGACGACGGGAGCGTCAAGTGCTGGGGTCAGCAGGCCGAGGGCAACCTGGGCAACGGCCTGCCGGGCATCGGGGCGATCGGCGATCAGCCGGGCGAGATGGGCGCCAAGCTGCCGGTGGTCGACCTCGGCGCCGGTCGCACGGCCAAGCAGCTCGGGCTCGGGAGCCGCCACGCCTGCGTGATCCTCGACAACGACAAGGTCAAGTGCTGGGGCTCGAACGGCCAGGGTCAGCTCGGCCTCGGCGACACCGCGTATCGCGGCGACGGGCCGGGCGAGATGGGCGACGCGCTGCCCTACGTCGACCTCGGCGCGGGCCGTACGGCGGTGCAGATCGCGGTCTCGTACTTTCATTCGTGCGCGATCCTCGACAACCTCGATCTCAAGTGCTGGGGCGGGGGGGCCTTCGGGGCGCTCGGCCAGGGCGACGGGCAGAACCGCGGCGACGGCCCCGGCGAGATGGGCGACGCCCTGCCGGCGATCGACCTCGGCGCCGGGCGCCACGCGATCAAGGCCGCCGCCGGCGCGCTCTACAACTGCGCCCTGCTCGACAATCACAAGGTCAAGTGCTGGGGCATCGGCGGGACCCAGGGGGCGCTCGGCTACGAGGATATGAACGCCCGCGGCGACGGCCCCGGCGAGATGGGCGACGCGCTGCCCTTCGTCGACCTCGGGAGCTGAGCCCAGGGGCTCGGCCAGAGGCACCTCCGGGCCCCGAGCGCGTGGTACACCTCGCCGCCATGGTGTGGACCTCACTGCGGAGCCTTCGTGATCGCGTCTCGCTCAAGCTGACCGGGGGCGTTCGGCGCCCGGGGGAGCCGCCGCTGGTGCCCGGCGCTCTGCCCTTCCTCGGCCACGCGCGGGCCTTCGGCGTCGACCTGGGGGCGCACCTGCAGGCGCTGCAGCGCGACCACGGGGACGTGTTCACGCTGCTGGTCGCCGGTCGGCGCATGACCTTCATCCTCGACCCGCACAGCTATCCGGCGCTGCTGCGCGCGCAGGAGGATCTGAGCTTCGCCGAGATCGGCGACGAGATCACGCCCAGGGCGTTCGGGGTCTCGAAGGAGGTGGCGCGCCGCGTGAGCCACGATGAGCTCGACGCGTTCTATGTGCACCTCAAGGGCGCCGAGCTCGACCGGCTGCGCGCGCGCACGGCGGAGCGCCTGACGCTGGCCATGGCGCGGGAAAGCGCGCCGGACTGGCGCGCCCATTCGCTGTATGCATTCGTCGCGCGCGCGGTGTTCACGGCCAGCATGGAGGCGCTGTTCGGCGACGGCGCGGCCGACGGCGACGTGCAGGCGGCGTTCGAGCGCTACGATCGGTGGTTCCCGCTGATCGTCGCGGGCGTCCCGCTGCGCCTGCTGCCGGGCGCGTGGGCGGCCCGCGAGCGCCTCGCGGAGGTGCTGGACGGGCTCGGAGCCGGGGCGAGCCGCATCATTAGCGAGCGGGACGCGCTGTTTAGCGCGCGGATGAGCCGCGACCAGCGCAATCACCTCCAGATCGGCCTGCTGTGGGCGACGCAGGCTAACACCATACCGGCCGCGTTCTGGGCGCTGGCCTTCATCTTGCACGACGAGGCGGCCCGCGCGGCGGTCACCGAGGAGCTGCGCAGCTGCGGCCCCGCCGACCTGCGACGGCTGGTGCGCCTGCAGAGCTGCGTGTCCGAGGCGCTGCGGCTGAGCTCGGGCTCGTTGACGCTGCGCCAGGCGCGGCGCCCGACCACGCTCACCCTCGACTCGGGGGAGACCATCGCCATCCGCGAGGGGGACCGCGTATGCCTGTACCCCTACGTCAGCCACCACGACCCGGAGCTGTTCCCGGAGCCCTGGCGCTACCGCTGGAACCGCTTCCTCGGCGAGGACGGCGGGCGGCGCTTCGTTCGCGGCGGGCGTCGCGTGACGCTGGCGCTGATGCCCTACGGTGGCGGTGTGAGCATGTGTCCTGGGCGCTTCCTCGCCAACGACGAGGTGATGCAGCTGGTCGCCCTGGCGTTGACGCGGCTCGAGGTCGAGCTGCTCTCGCCGGATCTTCCCGGCCTCGATCAGCGCCGCGCGGGGCTCGGGGTGCTGCCGCCGGTGAGCGAGCTGAAGTGCCGGATCCGCCGGGCGCCCGCGGCGAGCTGAGCCCTGACGAGCGGAGGCCCGCGCGTTGTACTCTGGGGGTCCATGTTCGCGGGACACCTCGACCTGACCCAGCCGCTGTTTTGGACCGTCGACGAGGCGCTGCCCGCCGACCTGTGCGCGGCGTACATCCGCCGGATGCGTGAGGGGCGGACCGAGGTCGCGCCGATCGTCGGCGCTGGCGGAGGCACGATCGTCGAGCTCGAGACCCGCAACAATACGCGGGTGATGTGGGACGACGCGGACGAGGCCGCGGCCCTGCTCGAGCGCCTGCGCGACAAGGTGCCGGAGCGGCTGTCCGGGATGGTGCTGGCGGGCGCCAACCCGCGGCTGCGGCTGTATCGCTACGGCCCGGGCGAGAAGCACGGCGCGCACTGGGACTCGGTGGTCGAGCTGGCGAACGGCGTGCGCAGCATGCTGACCCTCGTGTTCTACCTCAACGAGGGCTTCGAGGGCGGGGAGACGGACTTCGTCGAGCTCGACGCCCGGGTGAGGCCGGTGCTCGGGCGGGCGCTGCTGTTTCAACACCGGGTGATGCACATCGCGTGCGAGGTGCGGGCCGGCGAGAAGTTCGTGTTGCGCACCGACGTGCTCTACCGCCCGGCCTGAAGCCGAACTGTTCGCCGCGCGGGCGACAGAGGATTGCCCCGCCCAGCGGCGCCTGGCATCATCACGCCATGAGATGTTCCGTGGTCCTGGGTCTATTCGCGCTGATCTCGACCGGCTGTCCGACGTCGGACGGCGACACCGACGCGTCATCCACCGTCGCCGCGACGTCCGGGACCTCCGCCCCGACGGGCGGCCCCACGCCGCTTGTTGGTCGCCCCTGCGACCACGTCGGCGACGTCTCCGCGTCCTACGGCGTCCAGCTCACCCCCGCCGACCCCGCTTGCGACGGGGACTTCTGCGCCTTCGCCCGCGACGAGGTGCCCTTGCTCGCGGCGTGCACCGTGGACGCCGACTGCGTCTCTCCGGCGTACATCTGCGTTGACAGCGCCTGCACGTTCTCCACGTCTTACAAGCTCGCCCATTCGATGTGCGCACCTGCCTGCGAGGACGACGCCGGCTGCGCCGTCGAAGACCCCGCGACCGCCTGCGCCAGCGGGTTCGCGTGCGTCGCCATCTCTCCGTCCTGCTGCGCGAAGCGCTGCTACTGCAGCGACGACCTCAACGCCGGGAGCGTCGACAAGGTCGCTCATGAGTGCGAGCTGTCGGGCGCCATCGACTGCGCCGCGATCACCCCGTCTTGACCAAGGCAGGGCGTGCGGCGAGGCCCTGAGCGGAGGCCGGGCTCAGAACACGTTCAGGAAGAACACGTGCTCGGAGGCGGCGGTCGGGCCCATCGGGGCGCAGACGTTCATCGCCTGCCCGTCGAACCACGAGATCTCGCTGGATGGAGACCAATTCGGGAACATCCGCGGCGTGCCCGAGACGCCACCGTTGTAGCTGAGCACCATGAGCTTCGGGTTCATGGTCGCGTTGGGCACCGGCGGATAGACGACGATGCCGTAGCCGTTCCCCATCGCCTGCCAGCAGCCGGCGCCCGCGCCGGCTTTGTGGCCCGTGATCATCAGCTTGTCGCCGTTCCCCAGGGCGATGAGGCTGTCATGGTTGGCGACGTCGTACTGAAATTCGCCCTCCTTGATGGAGGTGATGTTGGTCAGCGACCATTCATTGGAGATCATCCCGGCGCCGAAGTACACGAGCTTCTTGCCCTGCAGCAGCGCGATCGCCAGGTTCTTCTTGCCCGACATCTGCTTCACGACGCAGGCGTCGAAGTTGCCGGCCTTGAGGTCCTCCAGCTTGCCGTTCTCGACCCGCAGGCAGTAGTTCAGCATGCAGGTCTTGTTGCACGCGTCGATGTCGATCAGGTTGCCGTCGTCGCACTGCTCGACGCCCAGATGGACGAGCTTATCCCCGCACTTTGCGGTCATGCACTGCGAGGTGCACGCAGCCCCGTCCTTGTTCATGTCGGGGCCGAGGTCGCACTCCTCCACCTTCTCAAACACGAAGCCGTCGCCGCAGGTCGCGAACATGCAATCGCTGAGGCAGGAGTCCGTGTCGAGGGCGTTTTTGTCGTCGCACTGCTCCCCCGGCTGGATGATGCCGTCGCCGCACACGGGGGTCTTGCAGTCGTTGCTGCACGCGTCGTTGTTGACGTCGTTGCCGTCGTCGCACTGCTCGACGCCGGCCTGGACCTTGCCGTCGCCGCAGGTCGCGAGCACGCAGGTGTTGAGGCAGGCATCGGCGTCGTCGAGGTTGCCGTCGTCGCAGGTCTCGACGCCGGCCTGGATGACGCTATCGCCGCAGGCGGCGTGGAGGCAGTTGTTGGTGCAGGCGTCGCCGCTCTCGTCGTTGCCGTCGTCGCACTCCTCCCCCGGGTCGAGCTCGCCGTCGCCGCAGCTCTCGAGCACGCACACGGCATCGCAGCCGTCGCCGCTCTGCTGGTTGCCGTCGTCGCAGGCCTCGGGCGGGGTGACGATGGTGTCGCCGCAGCTCAGCGGCGCCTGGCAGGCGCCGTCGCAGTAGCCCAGCGCGCCGTTATTGACGCCGTCATCGCAGACCTCGCCGAGCTCCGGCTGGACCGTGCCGTCGCCGCAGCCCGTCGTCACGGTGGTGTCCGTGCCGCCGGTCATGGTCGGGTCGGAGGTCGGGTCGGAGGTCGGGTCGGAGGTCGGGTCGGTCGAGGTGGCGCTCGCCGCACCGGTGCTCGCGGGGGAGGGGTCGCTCGTCGGCTCCGAGCCGGTCGTCGTGCTGTCGTGGGTGTTCACGGGCACGAACAGGGGGTTGTCCATCGAACACGCCGCCATCACCAAGCCGACCAGAGCCAAGCCACGCATGCCACGATGGTATCCGCAGGGGGGCCTCCGGCGTAGATCGCCGGCTGGAGTGAATGCTTCGGGAGCTCACTGACGCCATCGATCGGGCGGCGCGATATTGTGCATTGCGGCTCGAGCGGGCGCTCAGGGGACGTCGACCATGCCCGACCATGATCCGACCAGGACATCCCAGGTGCCGCTGTCGAGGTTGCTGAGGGTGGTGGTCACCTCGAACTTGCAGGTGCAGTCGTTGGGCTGGCCCATGATCTCGTAGGTGACGATGATCAGGCGATCGGGGCCGAACGATACGTTGGTGCCGTAGGTGACGTTGCAGGCCCCGTCGCGGCCGATCTCGGTGATCCGCAGCTTGCCGGGGCCGAGGGGCTCGAGGCGCAGCTCGTCCTTGTCCGGCGGCGTGTCGGGGCAGAAGGAGCCGACGTCGCTGACCATCACGCCGCAGTCCTCGGCGGAGGTCTCGCAGGCCGGGGCCTCGCCGGTGGTCGGGCTGCCGGTGGTGCCGCCGGTGCTGGCGGCGGCGCTCGTGTCCGCGGTGGTCGGCTCGATCGTGGTCACCGCCGCGGTGGTGCTCGTCGACGAGCCCGCGGTGCTGCCGTCGGTGGTGGTGGTCTCGTCCTTGTCGCCGCAGCCGAGCGCGAGGACCAGGAGCAGCCAGGAGTGCCGGAGAGGTCGCATCATCGAGCGCTGGCATCGCCCAAAGGATGCGCGACGTCAAGCGGCGTGCGCGAGCCGGGCGGCGATCCCCGCGAGCGGGATCCAGGCCCATTCGGGGCGGCTGCCGAGCTCGTAGCTCAGCTCGTAGAACAGGCGCTCGGTCTCGAAGAGGGTCAGCAGCCCGACGCGCTCGGGGTCCTGCGCGAGGGTGGGGTCGTAGCCGCGGAGGAACGCGGTCCGCAGGGCCTGCTCCCACGCCGTGCTGCTGGCGCCGGGCGCATCGCGGGCGGCGACGGCGGCGACATAGGCGAATGAGCGCAGCATGCCGGCGAGGTCGCGGACCGGGTGGTGGTGGGCCCGGCGATCGTGCAATGGGCGGGTCGGCTCGCCCTCGAAGTCGATGATGTGCCAGCCGTCGTCGCGGGCGCGGAGCACCTGGCCGAGGTGATAATCGCCGTGGTGGCGGATCTGCGGGCCGACGGCCGCCGCGGCGATCGGCGCGGCCAGGCGGGCGCGCAGGGCCCCGGCGCGGCCGAGCAGCTCCTGCGCGCTCGGGGCGATGTCGGGGGGCAGGCAGGTGTGCCGGGCGGCGAGGCGGGCGAGGGTCGTGGTGAGCTGGGTGTCGGCGTCGGCGCGCCAGCGCTGGAGGTCGGCGTCGGTGGTGGGTCTGGGCGCGAAGTCGGGGTCGGAGGGGTCCGAGGCGAGGGCGGCGTGGAGCTCGGCGGTGAGGCGGCCGAGGGCCTCGATCTCGCGGTCCAGGGCGCCGTGGTCGTCGCAGCGCTGGGCGCCGTCCTTGAGGGCCGTGAGGACGTGGACCCAGCCGTCGACGGCGTGGGGGACGAAGGCCTGCAGCATGCCGGCGACGGCCTCGCCCGCGGGGGTCCGCAAGCGGAGCACGCCGAGCAGGGGGGGTGTCCCGCGAAAGGCGGTGCGTGCGGCCAGGAACTGGCAGATCTCGACCTCGGGGTGGGTGCCCGGCTCGAGGCGGCGGTAGATCTTGAGGATGGCGCGCTCGCCATACACGATCGAGGAGTTGCTCTGCTCGGCGCCGCCGATGCGGGAGGGCAGCGCGGCGAGCTCGTCGAGCGCGGTCAGCGGCTCGAAGACCCAGGCCGCGTCGGCGTCGGCGGTCGGGAGCTCGGCGCCGCGGGCGAAGGCGCGGCCGAGCTGGCGACGGAAGGTCGTGAGCTCCAGGGCGTCGAACAGGCGGGTTGCGCCCCCGTCGGCGTTCACGGCGAGCGGGACCTGATAGTCGGCCGCGGCGCCGCTGGCGAGGCAGACATGGACGCGGGTCAGGGCCGCGGGCTCGGGTGTCTCGAGCATTGGCGCGACCTCGAGGAGCCGGGCGCTGGTGATCGCCTCGCCTCTGGCGCCGAACCAGCGCGCGGCGGCCAGGTATTGTGCCAGCTCGGCGGGCGTCAGGGCCCGCAGGGCCCGCTCGGCGGCGGTGATGGTGGTGTCGTTCACGCCGGCGCCAGCTCCTGGTCCTTGTCGGTCCGCAGGATGCGAAACCACAGGAACGCGTAGGGGGTGAGGGTCAGGACATAGGGCTGGTCGGTGATCGTCGGGAAGGGTCCGTCGCTGAACAGCTCGATCGGGGCGCAGCCGACGAAGCGGCCGAGGTCGAGCGCGGTGTATTGCGTGAACTTCGAGAGGTTGTTGACGCAGAGCAGCGTGTCGTTCTCGAACCTGCGCAGGAACACCAGGACCCGGCGATTGGCGGCCGGCAGCGCCTCCCAGGCGCCGCGGGCGAAGGCCCTGTACTGCTTGCGGACGCGGATCAGGCTGCGCATCCAGTGCAGCAGCGAGCTCGGGAACCGCTCCTGGGCCTCGACGTTGACGGCGTGGAAGCTGTAGGGGCTGTCGGCGATCAGGGGGCAGTGGAGGGCGGCGGTCTCGCCCTGCGAGAAGCCGGCGTTGCGGTCGCCGGTCCACTGCATCGGGGTGCGCACGCCGTTGCGGTCGCCGAGGTAGACGTTGTCGCCCATGCCGATCTCGTCGCCATAATAGAGGATCGGGGTGCCGGGCATGGACATCAGGAGGGCGCTCATCAGCTCGATCTGGCGCCGGCCGTTGTCCATCAGCGGGGCGAGGCGGCGGCGGATGCCGACGTTGATGCGCATGCGCGGGTCGCGGGCGTATTCGCGGTACATATAGTCGCGCTCCTCGTCGGTGACCATCTCCAGGGTCAGCTCGTCGTGGTTGCGCAGGAAGATCGCCCACTGGCACTGCGGGGGGATCTCCGGGGTGCGGGCCATGATCTCGACGATCGGGGTGCTGTCCTCGCGGCGCTGGGCGATGTACATGCGCGGCATCAGCGGGAAGTGGAACGCCATGTGGCATTCATCGGTGCCGTCGCCGAAGTAGGGGATCACGTCGGGTGGCCACTGGTTAGCCTCGG
>Ga0075152_10000258_pt1 | contig 41605 bp, 25 predicted proteins | sample JI61114C2DNA_FD_70964 | JGI IMG/M metagenome (GOLD analysis project Ga0075152, IMG submission 70964) | Wastewater effluent complex algal communities from Wisconsin, to seasonally profile nutrient transformation and Carbon sequestration -... | ecosystem: Engineered > WWTP > Effluent > Algae...
GCACGCGGTAGGTCGCGCGGTAGGCCCGACGCCGCTCGACGCCGTCTTGCACCGCGACCCACACCTGGTCGCGGTCGTCGGGGTGGATGATGTCGCCGAAGGACATGCGCCCGGACACGAAGTCCTCGGCGCTGTACCCGGTGAGCTCGAGACAGCCGTCGCTCACGAACTCCATGGTCCAGGCGCGGTCGTTGCGGCAGCGGTAGACGATGCCAGGGAGGTTGCTGATCAGGGTGGCGAGGGTTCGGTGGCTCTCGCGCGCGCCGTCCTCCGCCTGACGCTGGCGCTCGCGCAGCGCCATCTTGCGCTCGACCGCGTCCAGGCGCGCGGCCAAACCGGCGGCGCTGAAGGGGCGCAGCAAGAAGTCCATCGCCCCGCGGGCCAGCAGGGCCGCGGCGAGGGCCTCGTCGCCGGTCACCGCCATCACCACCGTGTCGGGGTCGTCGAACAGCGCGCCGAACGGGATCAGGGGCGGGACGCAGCGGTCGTCGACGACCACGAGCCGCAGGCCCTGCGTCGGAGCCAGCGCCAGCTCGGCCGCGAACTCGAGGCGGTGTCCCCGGGTCTGCAGCAGCTTGGCGAAGGCGGCTCGCAGGGTGTCGTCCGCGGTCAGGACGAGGGTGCGCGGCGAGGGGTCGCGAGCGACAGACATCATCGACAGCGTAGCCGGGAACCTCCGCGGCGGGCAGACGGTGAGTCCCGCCGGTCCCGACCCGGGATGACCCCGAGATCTACCGGTGCGCGGCCGCTCAGGCGGGCTCAGGCGCCGCGGGCGACGACAGACTGCAGCACCGCCTCCGCGTGGCCGTTGACCTTGACCGGGCTCCACGCCGCCTCGATGCGCCCGTCCGGGCCGACCAGGAAGGTGCTGCGGATGATCCCCTGGGAGACCCGGCCGTACAGGGTCTTCTCGCCGAAGACGCCGTAGGCGCGGGCGACCGCGTTGCCGGCGTCGGACAGCAGCGGGAAGGGCAGGGCGTGCTTGCCTCGAAATTTCGCGTGCGACTTGAGGTCGTCGCCGCTGACGCCGAGCACCTGCACGCCTGCGCTCAGCAGGGCCGCGTGGCGGTCGCGAAAATCGCAGGCCTCGGTGGTGCAGCCGGGGGTGCTGTCGCGCGGGTAGAAGAACAGCGCGAAGCGCCGGCCTCGCAGGGCCGCGAGCGAGTAGCGCTGGCCGTCGTCGCCCGGCAGGTCGAAGTGCGGTGCGGGGTCGCCGACCTTGGGCGTGGTCCGGGCCGGGCTGACCTTCGGGTCCTGTCCCGAGGGACTGGTGTCGGGCGGGCGGACCGGGTCGGGCGGCGCGGGACGGGCGGGGGAGCGGCTCGGCATGGCATGGTCTTAGCCGCGCCGGCGCGGCGCGACAACTGCGACGGGCGCCGTGCCGGGCGCGGCCGGAGCCGGCAGGCCGGCCGCGCAACGTCCGCCCGGGCGGGTGCACGGCGCCTGGCTTTACAGGCCCGGTGCTGCCCGGCTACAGTCGGGCTCCTCTGGACGACAGGACCCACGACATGACTGGTGCCTTGCGATGTGATCTCGGCCGCCTGTGCGGTGGCATGCTGGCGCTCTCGCTGCTCCTTGTGGGCTGCACCGGCGGCGACGGCGACTCCCGGACTCTGGCCGAGAAGATGGCCAGCGACCCGGAGAAGGAGGCGCTTGAGAAGGCCGGCTACAAGCCGAACCCGAAGCCGCGGCCGACCGGGCTGGCGCCGCCGACCGACGCCGAGCTCAAGGCCTGGGACCGCAAGGACCCGGAGGGCGAGAAGCACCTCTACAAGTTCGACAAGGCGAACTTGAAGAAGATGCTCAACTACTGGGGCGAGCTCGGCTGCTTCCGCGAGAAGATGATGGCCGAGGGCGAGAAGGCGATGGGCGCGGAGCCCGGCAGCCCGATCGAGGAGCAGTGGCACCAATTCAAGCAGGTGTTCATCCCGCTGGTGAACACCTGGCAGCAGCGCATGCTGGCGACCGAGCCGCGCATCCTCGAGAAGTCCAAGCTCATCGGCCACTTCCTCGAGGCCCACGAGATGGTGATGCACAACTACCCCGAGGCCTACAACCTCAACGACAAGGTCGCGGTGCAGACCCACGACGCGCACTGGGCGATCGTCGACGCGAAGATCACCAAGTACCTGAAGAACATCACCAACGAGGAGCTCCCCAAGGAGGACCTCACGGATCCGAAGGTCAAGGAGAAGCACGACAAGTTCTGCACGGCGGCCCTGAACCCGCCCAAGAACACCGGCAAGGCCAAGGTGAAGGTCGTCGGCGGCGGCGGGTCCAAGGGCGCCAAGAAGCTCAATATGGGCGACGACTAGGCGAGCATGGCGACCGCCACCCCAGCGAGTGATCCCGCCGGTTCCGCCGGCTCGAGCGCGGCCGAGGTGGCCGAGGCCAAGGACCTGGCCACCCAGCTCTCGCACGATCTGATGTCGCCCTATTGCCCGGGCCGTACGATCGCCACCTGCCCCTCGCCACAGGCGCGCAAGCTCGAGACCAGCATCCTCGAGCAGGCCATGGCGGGGCGGACGCGGGTCGAGATCGAGGCCCAGCTCGCCGAGCGCTTCCCCGACATCCGCGGCTACATCGGCCGCCCGGAGATCATCTACGGCACGGCGCTGGTGGCCCTGCTGGCCATCATCGGCCTCATCCTCGCGGCCCGGCGCTGGGTCGGCCACAGTCGCGCCGCGGCCAACACGGCCGCGGCGGCCGCGGCCCAGCCATTCGCGGCATCCTCGCCACCCGCGGGAGGGGCGACGCCGGCCGGCGGCTCGGGCAGGCCGTCTCGGCGCGAAATCGACGCCCTCGACGACGCCCTCGACCGGATCGACGAGTTCTAGCGCCTGTCCGGGCCGCTCGCCCCTGGCCAAGCGGCGCTTCCAGGTCTTGAGTCGGCTCGGTCCTTCGGGGTAAGCCTGGACTGTGCTGACCGTAGTAGTCCACGAGAAGGGCGGGCAAACCCAGCGGTTTTCCTTCAAGGGCGACAGCTTCTCGATCGGTCGCGAGGACGACAACGACCTCGTCCTGGACCGCGTCAACGTCTCGAAGCATCACCTGCGCTTTCGCCGGGTCGAGACCCACGTCGAGGTCGTCGATCTCGAGAGCACCAACGGGACCTACCTCAACGGCCGCAAGGTCCAGGGCCCGCGCACCATCCGGCGCACCGACCGGGTCTACGTCGGCGACTACATCCTGCTGCTCGAGGGCGACGACGCGGCGCTGGTCGTTCCGCCGCGCGAGCCCGCCGATGACAAGCGGCGCCGCGGCGCCGCGGCCGGCGGTCGCGCGGGCGAGCTGGTCTCGGACGACACCGGCCTCGTGACCTCGGCCCAGCGCGTGGCGACGGCCGGCGCGGAGAGCAGCTACCTCGACGGCCTCGCGGCGCAGATCCACCAGACCCTGTTGAAGACGGTGCCGCGCCTCGACCCGCAGCAGTCCGGCGACATCGGCGACGAGGACCGCAAGGAGGTCATCGAGCTGGTCGACGGCGTGCTCGCGGACTTTCGCGACTCGCAGCAGATCGAGTCGAGCGTCGATGTCGGACCGTTTCGCGAGCGGATCTTGCGCGAGCTGCTCGAGTGGGGCCCGCTCGGCGACCTGATGCGCGACGACACGGTCCGCGAGATCCAGGTCGTCGGCACCAATCCGCTGCACGTCATCCGCGACAGCGGCGACCACGAGCGCCTCGAGCTGCGCTTCACCGGCGACGGCGCGCTGCGCCGCGTCATCCAGCGCATGACCCGCAAGCGCGGCCTGTGGAGCGACTCCAGCCACGTGCTCGAGGGCATCGTCGACCACGGCTTCTACCTCTACGCCCTCCTGCCCCCGCACCCCGCGCGCCAGCTGGTGCTCAGCCTCCGGCGCATGCGCACCGACGCCAACAACCTCACCGCGCTGGTGCAGGAGGGGGTGCTCAGCGCCGACATGCGCGAGCTGCTGGTGCTGGTGCTCAAGGCCTGCCGCCGCGTGGTGATCTGCGCCTCGGGCGGCGTCAACCTCGACCGCTTCACCCGCGCCCTGATCGGCGAGATCCCGGACTCGCTGCGCGTCGCCTGCATCTCCGACTCCGGTCGCCTCGGCAGCAACCGCAAGGGCTGGGTGCAGGTCCGCCGGCTGATCGAGGCCGACGACTCGATCGAGCTCGAGCACGTCCTCAACGTGCTGCTGCGCGGCGGCCTCGACCTCGTGATCTCGCAGCAGTGCGGCCATCGCGACGCCGCCGCCGTGATCGACGCGCTCGCCGGGGCCAGCCGCGGGGTCGTGGTCTCGCTGTGGGGCATCAACACGGCCCACGCGCTGTCGCGCCTGGCGGCCCTCGGCACCGTCTCGGGCGGCGCCGTCCAGGGCCTGACGCTCTCGCTCGCCCACGCGATCGACATCGTCGTGCGCCTCAACAGCGGCGTGAACCAGGAGTCGATGCAGGTGCTCGAGATCGTCGAGCCGAACACCCGCGCCGACGGCACCATCGAGTACCGGCCGCTGTTCAGCGCGGCGCGCTCCGAGGACGGCACCACCGAGTTCAAGAGCATGCCGAACGCCTCGGACTTCCTGCGCCGCCTCGCCGACCAGGGCACCGAGGTGCCGACCCGCCTGCTGAACCTGTAGCGTCCGCTTTACGGCGGGCTCGCCGGCGGTTAGCTTCGGGCCGCATGCTGCGCGTCGTCGTCTGTTCGCTCACCTGTCTGTTCATGGCCTGCGGCGCGCCGCCCGCGAGCGCCCCGCTCCCGCAGCCGACGCCGCAGCCGGCCGAGGAGCACGCGGGCCACGGCGCTCGCGCGGCGCACGACCTGCACGCGCAGGAGCACGAGGTCGCCGGCGAGATGGCCCAGCCCGTCGAGGATCACCGCGCCCGCAACCATCATCGCCACCACCGCTTCGAGCACGCCGAGAAGTGGGCGCCGCAGTTCGACAGCGCCGAGCGCGAGGCCTGGCAGAAGCCCGACGCGGTGATCGCCGCGCTCGAGCTGCGACCCGAGTCCCGCGTCGCCGACCTCGGCGCCGGCACCGGCTACTTCGCGGTGCGCCTGGCCCGGGCGGTCCCCAAGGGCCGCGTGTTCGCGCAGGACCTCGAGGCCGACATGGTCCGCTACCTCGGCGAGCGGGCGACCCGTGAGGGCCTCACGAACCTCGTCGCGGTCCAGGGCGAGCCTGACGACCCGAAGCTCCCGGAGCAGGTCGACCTGGCGATCATGGTCGACACCTATCACCACGTCGCCGACCCGACCGCGTTCTTCGCCCGGGTGCGCGAACGCCTGGCTCCCGGCGGTCGGCTGGTGATCGTCGACTTCAAGAAGGACGCGCCGGACGACGCCCCCGGACCGCCCGCGGCGATGCGCATCGCCGACGACATCGTCACCGGTCACCTGGTCAAGCTCGGCTTCGTCCACCTCCGCACCGACCGCGAGCTGCTGCCGTATCAGTACCTCGTGTTCTTGCAACGACCGGCGTGAGCCGACGAGGCCGTGGCCTCGACGCTCGAGCCTCAGTCGAAGCCGGCCTCGATGACGCGCAGACGGGCGAGCGCGGCCTCGGGGCTGTCGGCCTGGGCGAGCGCGGCGACGGTGTCCGGCGTGGCGAGTCGGGCGGCGCGTGCGAGCAGCTCGAGCGAGGTCTCGCCGACGAGCACGATCAGCAGCTGCAGCGGGACCGCGTCAGGCGTGGCGAGGGGCAGGGGACGGGCGAGGGTCACGAGCGCGGCGGTCGGCTCGCTGGCGGGTCCGCGGGCGTGCGGGAGGGCGACGCCGTGGCCGATCATGGTGGGGGCCTCGCGCTCGCGACGGTGGAGCTCGCGGGCCAGATCGCCGGCGTTGCAGCCCGCGATCTCGGCGGCTAGCCGCGCCGCGGCGAGGTCGATCGCGTCGCGGAGATCCTCGCAAGAGAGGCGCAGGATCACCCGTTCGGGGCGCAGCAGGACGCCGAGTCGCGGCGCCGCGCGGCCGGCCGGCCCGGCGGGGAGCTCGGCGTCCATCACCGCGTGCAGCCGGGCCAGCTGGGCCGGGCCGAGCTGACGGCGGGCGATCTCTAGGAACAGACGGCCGGCCGCCGGGACCTCGGCGAGGTAGCGCGAGACGAAGGGCGTGACCCGCTGCGCGAGCTCGATGAGCAGGGTCAGCGGCAGGTCGAGGACGCGGGCGATCTCGATCAAGCGGTCGGTGGTCGGAGCCTGGTCGTGGCCGTTCTCGACCCGGCTCAGGTACGCGCTGGAGACCCCGATCCGCCGCGCCAGCGCGCCGAGGCTGACGCCCGCGTCGATGCGCAGCAAGCGGAGGGTCGCGCCGAAGTGCATGCGGCTCCGGCCTCAGGTGTGCTCGGCCGGGGGCCTGAGGGCGCCGCCGGGCGGGGCGGTCGGGATCCGCGGCGGACGGGCCCGCGGCTCGCGGTGGTGGACGACCAGGATCGAGGTCGGGCAGCGCTCCAGCAGCAGCTCGCGCGGGCCGAAATTACCGCCTGCGAGGCCCCACTCGGGCGCAGCGCCGATGACCACGAGGTCGTGGCCGATCGCCGCGGTGAGCACGTGCTCGGCGGCGTCGTGGGCGGTGGCGGCGAGGGTCTCGACGATCTCGACATGAGGCGCCGTCGCCAGCTCGCGCAGCAGGGCGGCGGTCGCCGGCGCCGGGGCGGTGTCCGGAAAGTGCAGGATCGTCACTCGGGTGCCGGTGGCCGCGGCCATCCGCGCGGCCAGCCGGGCGGCCGCTCGATCGTGCGACGAGTCGTGGCAGGGCACCAGCACCCGGCGGATCGTCGAGAGCCCGCGGTTGATCAGGACCGCGACCTCGGTGGGCGCCTGCTCGAGGACCTCGTGGACCGTGCCGCCGAGCAGCGTTTGACCGAGCAGCGGCTTGTGCCAGCCGAGCAGCACGAGGTCGACGCCCTTGACCTCGGCGACGCCGCAGATGTCGCGCGCCGGCTCGCTCGAGACGAAGGACAGCGGCCGTACGCCGAGGCCGAGCGCCTCGCTGCGCTCGAGCAGGGGCTCGAGGGCGTTGGCCTCCTGCGGCGGCGCGGCGTCGATCAGGCTCGAGGTCCGCTCCGAGGGGCGCAGCAGCTGCAAGCCGTAGACGCGGTCGTCGCCGGGCGGCTCGCCGAGCAGGGCGCGGGCGACGGTGGCCAGGCCCGGGCCCGAGCTGCCCTGCGCGACGCAGATCAGCACGCCGAAGCCCGCGCTCGCGCGCACGGGTGGCTCGGGTAGGGGCTCGAGCAGGGTGCGGGCCAGCTCCTCCGGCGGGTAGACCAGCTGCAGCAGCGGGGTGGTGATGAAGGTCGTGAACAGGGCCATCAGGACCATCATCGTGAAGAGGGTCGGGGAGATGACGCCGAGCTCGAGGCCGATGTTGAGGACGATCAGCTCCATCAGGCCGCGGGTGTTCATCAAGATCCCGAGCGCGCTGGCCTCGCGCCAGCCGAGGCCGGTCCAGCGCGCGGCCAGCAGGCTGCCGCCGAATTTTCCGAGGCAGGCGACGACGATGATCAGGCCGCACAGCAGCCAGTCCTCGGCCGAGTCGAGCAGGCCGATCTGCGTGCGAAGGCCGCTGAGCGCGAAGAAGGTCGGAAGCAGGACGATGACGACCAGATCCTCGAGCTTCTCCGCGAGGGCGCGGGCGAAGCCCCCCTCACGCGGAATGATCGCGCCCATCAGGAACGCGCCGAACAGCGCGTGGATGCCGATCAGCTCGGTGGTCCAGCTCGACAGGAACAGCAGGACGAAGGTGATGGCGACCGAGTTTTGGGTCAGGCCCTCGCGGTCCGAGCCGCGGGCGGCGAGGCGGACCAGGAAGCGCTGGATCACCAGCAGCATCAGGAGGATGTAGAGGACCGCCATGACGGTGGTCCAGACCGCCTGATCGACGCCGGTCGAGCGCACGATCGAGACCACGAAGGCGAGGATGCACCAGGCCGTGACGTCGTCGACCGCGGCGCAGGTGATCGTCAGGGCGCCGACCTTGGAGCGCAGCAGCCGGCGCTCGGTGAGGATCCGGGCGAGCACCGGGAACGCGGTGATGCTCATCGCGGCGCCCATGAACAGCGTGAACGACGAGAACGGCACCCCCGGGTCGCCGAGGATCGGGTGGATGTACACCGCCAGCACCGCCCCGAGCGCGAAGGGGGCGATGATGCCGGCGTTGCTGATCAGCACCGCCGCCCGCCCGCGTCCGCGGAGCAGGCCGAGGTCCATCTCGAGGCCGACCAGGAACATGAACAGCATCAGCCCGAGCTGGCTGAGCATGCCGAGGATGCCGAGGCTGGCCGCCGGGAACAGCGCGTCGCGCACCCCGGGCGCGACCAGGCCGAGCAGCGACGGCCCGAGCAGCACGCCGGCGACGATCTCCGCGATCACCAGCGGTTGATGGATCTTGCGCGCCAGCACGCCGAGGAGGCGCGCGCAGGTGATGATCACCACAAGCTGGGCGATGAGCAGGGTGAGCGGGCTATGCAGCAAGAACTCCACGGAAGGCTCCGATGGCGGCTCGGCCCGCCTGTTAAGTGGCGACTTAACATCGCCTGACGCGGGCCAGAGGTCAACGGCAGCTCGCCGCGGGCGCGCAGGGTCCTGTCACCCTCGCGGGCGCTGAGGGGCGATCACCGGGGGAGCCGGACGTCGGAGCGCGCTCAGCCGACGGCCTCGGAGCCGTCGGCGAGGTGGACCAGGGGCGCGACGGGCTGGGCCGCGAGCGCGGCCTCGTAGTGACCCTCCGGATAGAACTGGCGGGACCACTTGCGAAACTGCAGGATCGGCGCGTCGGACTTCGACGCCGCCGGGCGCATGCGATAGAGCTTGTGCTCCCAGATCACGATGTCCTCCTCCAGCGTGCGGTTGAACATCGTCGCATAGTTGCGAAGCATCACCGCCGTGAGCGGCGGGAACCCGGTGCGGGCGACGCGATGACGCAGCAGCAGCCGCACGTGCGTGTCGTCGATCGGGGTCGTCGCCGCCATGGTCTGGGTGTGGAACGGGAAGCCGCCCGGCAGGAGCGTCTGCTGGCGGATCCAGCCGAGGCACAGCCCCGAGCGGCGGACCATGATGTCTGTGCTGAAGTCCCGGGGCAGCAGCGGGAGCCACGAGGGGACGCCGAAGGCCGACATGTGGAGCTTCGCGCGGAGCCGAAAGCTGCACTCGGCGCCGCTGATGCGGAGGTCGACCTCCGCGGGGTCGTCGACGAAGCCGTGCAGCGCGGGCGCGTGGGAGACGTCGGAGTCGTTCTCGCTGAGGTCCTGGATCCGGGCCTTGATCGTCCACTCATAGTCGGCCCACGCGGAATAGGCGCGATCGTCGAACTCCGGGAAGTCCGTCACGCGCCAGTCGGGCGCGGCGTCCTCCTCGTGGAACCAGGTCAGGATCAGGCCCGCGACCTCGTGGACGTCCCAGCGGACCAGCCGGGCCTTCTTGGGCGGGAGGTCACCCGCTGGGATCCGCTGGCATTCACCGTCGCTGGCGCGAAACTCCCAGCCGTGGAACGGACAGCGGATGCAATCTCCCTTGATCCGACCGCCGTGCCCGAGGTGCACCCCGAAGTGAGGGCAGTGCGCGTTGGTCACGTGCGCCACGCCATCCTCGGTGCGAAAGACCACCAGCTCGCGGCCCATCATCGTCACCGGCTTGACCTTGCCGATCGGGACATCGTCGGACTTGGCCACGAGGTACCAGCCGCGAGGAAAAGGTGTGAGGGTTGCGCGAGGGTCCAACGCGGGCATGACGGCGGAGCATAGACCAGGACCCGGACGCTGTTCCATTGAACAATACTGCGCCGCGGCGCCTCGCCGAGGTCCTCGGGCGCTGACGCCGGGCGCTCGCTCGCGCGTATCGGCGCACGAAAGCGCGCCGCCGACCGCGGAGCCGTGAGCCGCGGCGCTAGCCGGGGTTGATCACGCAGGCATCGAGGATCGTGGTGACGGCGTCCTGGAAGAAGCCGTTGTAGTCCGGGCTGCACACCTCGCCCTGGATCCCGTGCGTGCCGAAGAGGCCGATCAGCTGGGCCCAGTGCAGTCCGCCCGGGCCGCAGCCGACCCCGGGGATCAGCCCGAGCATGACGATGCGGTCGGCGTCGCCGCCCTTCGCGGCGACCAGCGCGTCGTGGGTCTGCTGCGCGGTGTTCAGGTCCTCGACGTTCTCGTCGTCGCTGATGAATGTGACCACGAGGATCGCTTCTTCGCGCAAGAACCCGTCGTTGCAGCCGCCTGGCGCCTGCAGACCCGCCGACACGGCCGCCACCATCGCGTCCATCGGCCGCTCCTCGGGGTCACCGGCGGTCCCCACCTCGGCGGCGCACTTGAAGTTCGCGTGCAGCTGCGGGTCGCTCCCCGGCAGGTAGCGCTGGCCCGGCTCGAAGTCGCAGACCTTGTTCGCGGTGTACTCCCCCGCGGGGTGGACGACGCCGGCGCCGAGGGTCGTGTCGCAGGCCTCGAAGATATCCATACACACGTGCTGACCGGCCGCCTGACAGGTCTCGTGCGTGCATTTGGCCGGGCTGCAGCGGCTGGCGGCGTCGGTGTCGACCACCATGATCTGGTAATCGTCGGTGGGCAGGGTGTCGGCGATGGTGGCGAGGAACGCCGGGAACGCCGCGGTCAGGGCCGCCTGCTCGCCCTCCATCGACACCGAGCTGTCGATCACGAACAGGAAGTCGACCTGGGTGCAGCCCTCCGCGCCCGCGGTGGTGGTCTCGAAGCCGTCGCCCGGCCGGTCAGCGGGGCCGCCCTCGGGCCGCGCGCCGGTGGTGGTGGTGGTCGCGGCCTCCGTGCTGCTCGCCCCGGTGCCGGCGTCTGCGGTGCTGTCACCGCCCGTGCTGCTGCCGCCGCTGGTGGCGCCCGAGACCGGGCTGGTGGTGCCCTCGCCCGCGCTCGTGGCTGCGCTGGCGCTGCCATCGGTGGGCACGTCCGGCGCGCTGGTCCCGGCCTCGGTGGCGCCGACGGTGGCGCTGGTCACTGCCGTCACCGAGCTTGCGCCCGCCCAGCTGGTGGTCTCGCGGTCGTCGTCGCCGCAAGATGTCATGACAACCACGGCGACCGACGCGGCCGCCGCATATCTCCGGAAAGATCGCTTGGTCATGCACCGACCTTAGGTCAGCGGCCCGGCGAGGTCCCCGCGTTATGTTAATACTCAGCGCTGGATGCGCTGATGCGATTTCGGACAAATGGCGGTATTCTGCGAGTGGCGAGGGATATGATGACAGGGCTCCGTCGGCGCCGATATGCACCTACACCACGAATCGTCGATCGTGCGGGAGATCTTCGGGTCGGCGCCGTCGCTGGGGCTTTTCGGCGTACTTTGGGGGGCCGAGGCCGCGATCGTTCATCGCCCGCGAGGCCTCGCGCGCGCCCTGCTGCTACAGCCCCGTCGTCGTCAGCGTAATGTCGGCGCGCGCCCACACCCTGGTGAACTCGGCCTCGGCCTGCCTCGCGGCCCTGGTCTTGCCTTGCCCCTTCAGCGCCCGCGCCAGCCCGAACAGCGCCCAGCCGTTGGCCGGGTGGTGCGAGAGGTCCGCGCGGTACACCGCCTCGGCCGCCGCGTATTGGCCGGCCTGCAGCAGCGCGGCGCCCTGGTAGTGGCGCACCGGATAGAACCAGTCGGCCGGCTCCGAGTATGCGAGCTCGTCGGCCATCGCCACCGCCTCGGCCCAGATGGCGAGGGTCTCGGGGTGGCCCTCGCGCTCGGCGATGCGGGCCGCCAGCACCCGCGCGGCGACCTCGAGCACGTCGCGGGCCCGATTGTTGCCGGCGGTGAGCTCGGGACCGACGGCCTCGGCGAGCTGCACCAGCTCCCGCTGCGCCTGCGCGGCCTCGTCGAGCCGGGCCTTCGCCGCCAGCGCCATGCCGCGGGCGTGCAGCCAGAGGCCCGTGAGGACCACGTGGCGCGGGTCGGGCCGCGGCTCGGCGAGCAGGGCGTCGTGCTCGCCGAAGCGCACCATGGCGAGCAGGGGCTCGGCGGTGAAGAAGTCCATGCCCGGCATCATGTCGAGCATCTCCGGCGGGAGCGCCTTCGCGGAGGCCCGGGCTGCGGCCAGCGACTCGGCGCGGCGACCCTCCATGGCCGCCGAGTAGGCCCAGAAGCCGTAGTTGTGGCCGAGGTACATCGGATAATAGCCCCACGGTTTGACCCTGGCCATATATGCGAGGTCGGCCGCGACCGCCTCACGATTGCGCGTAGACGCCTCGGCATATAGCCCGACGCGCTGAAAGATGTGCGCCGGCATGTGCACCATATGACCGGCGCCCGGCATGAGCCCGGGCAGGCGCTTGGCCGCCGGCAACGCGCGCTCGGGGCTCCGCGAGGCCTCGACGGCGTGGATGTAGTAGTGGTTGGCGCCCGGGTGATCCGGGCTGGTCGCCAGCACCCGCTCGAGGGTCGCCACGATCTCCTCGGTGCCGGGCGCGGGCGCGCCGTCCAGGGACCACAGCTTCCAGGGGTTTTGGTTCATCAGCGCCTCGGCGAACAGCACCTGCACGTCCATGTCGGCCGGGAATCGCTGCGCGACGCTCCGCATGGCCTCCGCGTAGGCCAGGGTGAGCGGCTGCATCGCCGCCGGATCCCGCGGCTCGGGCCCCGCGTAGCGCCGCGTCAGCGCGTCGATCAGCGCCTGCTCCGCGGGGGTGGTGCCCGGCGCGTGCGCGACCGCGGCCTGCAGCGCCTCCCACGCCATGCCGGCGCGCTCGGCCAGCATCGGCACGTTGTAGTTCGGGCCCAGCGTGATGGCGGCGCCCCACGAGCACATCGCGCAGCTCGGGTCGATCGCGGCGGCCCTGGCGAAGGAGCGCGCCGCCTCGTCGTGGTTGAAGCCGTAGAGGAGCGCCAGCCCCTGATCGAAGAACGCCTGGGCCTCGGTCGAGCGGGTGGTCACCGGGCGTCGATGGTCGCCGAGGCCGTCGAGGAGCACGGCGCCGGCGGCGAGCTCCTCGAGCGTCATCGGGGCGCCGGTCTCGGCGTTCCCCGTCGGCGCGGCCGGGCCCGCCGCGACGCCGTCCGGCGCCGTCGCGGAGGTGGAGGTCTTGCAGCCGAGCGCGAGCATCAGCGCGCAGAGAGACAGTGAGCACACGCGCATTGTGGACATCGGATTCCTCCCTCGCCGGACGCGGCACCGTGGCTCGTGTGCCACCTGGGGGTGGCGCGCCACCTGGCGTGCTGGCCGCGCTCGGTCCGTCGCGCGGCGCGATCGGTCGCAGTCCCCGGCTCACCGGGCGATGCACGGCGTTTCATCCGATGTCGATCGGGCGCATCGTGGCGGCCGATCGGGGCAGCGGCTCCAGCGCGAGGTGGAGCGGCGCGGCAGACGTTGCGCGAGGGCTCGCAATGGTCGCCGCCGCGCCGGGCGGGATCGGATCATGCGAACGGGGGTGTGATGGGATAGGGTCCGTGCGCGCGCTGTGGGCGCGCAGGAGTCACCGAGCCATGAAGAATTGGATCCGTTCGCTGGTGTTGATGGGGTGCGTGTCGGGCGTGGCGCTGGCGCCGTTCTCCGAGGCCGACGCGGCGCTGAACGCTTACCTCAAGCTGAAGGGCCAGAAGCAGGGCGAGATCAAGGGCAGCGTGACGCAGAAGGGGCGCGAGGGGCGGATCGCGGTGATCGCCGTGAGCCACGAGATCGTCTCGCCGCGCGACGCGGCCTCGGGGCTGCCGACCGGCAAGCGCCAGCACAAGCCCTTCGTGTTCACCAAGGAGCTCGACAGGTCGACGCCGCTCCTCAACGGCGTCCTTGTCACCAACGAGAACCTCCCGGAGGCCACCTTCACCGTCTACCAGCGGGATATCAAGGGCGTCGATGTGCTGAGCTACACCGTCAAGCTGACGAATGCCAACATCGCATCGATCGCGCTCAAGGTGGATGCGGAGGGCAAGCTCGTCCAGGAGGTCGCCTTGACGTACCAGAAGATCGAGTGGACCTGGGTCGACGGCGGGATCACGGCGATGGACGACTGGGAGGCGATCAAGTAGAGCGAACGGGGCCGTGACGCGGCGCCTGCGCGCGACGCGATGGCCAGCGGTGGTCCGTCGGGTCCGATCGCCGGCAGCGCCTTCCGCTCGTACGCGCCGCAACCCGCAAGATCTTCGTGGCATCGATGCGCCCCCGGGCGCATCCTCGCCGGAGCATGAAACGTCGCGGCCTCATGATCCTCGCCGTCGTGGCGCTGTTGCTCGTCGTCCTCGGCGGCAGCTGTATTTCCACATACAACAGCCTCGTCACCCTCGATCAGGCCGTCGAGGGCCAGTGGGCGCAGGTCGAGAACGCGTATCAGCGGCGGGCCGACCTGGTCCCGAACCTGGTCCAGACCGTCAAGGGCGCCGCGGCGCACGAGCGCGAGACCCTCGAGGCGGTCACCCAGGCCCGCGCGCAGGTCGGCAGCGTCCAGCTCGGCGATGTCACCCGCGACCCCGAGGCCCTCCGCCGGTTCCAGGCGGCGCAGAACCAGCTCTCGTCGGCGCTCTCGCGGCTGATCGCGGTCTCCGAGGCCTATCCCCAGCTCAAGGCCAACGAGAACTTCCTCGCGCTGCAGTCGCAGCTCGAGGGCACCGAGAACCGGATCGCGGTCGAGCGCCAGCGCTTCAACGAGGCCGCGCGCGAGTTCAACGTCCGCCGCGACACGTTCCCGACGGTCCTGTTCGCCGGGGTCTTCGGCGACCGGTTCGGGCACAAGGCGTTCTTCACGGCCAGCGCCGGCGCCGACCAGGCGCCGAAGGTCGAGTTCTAGCCCGCGGCCGATCCCCATGTACATCGCCGCCGTCATCATCCGCTGGGCGCCGCGCGGACTGCTGGTCGCCGCGCTGCTCGGCAGCGGCGTGGCCGCGGCAGCCGCGGCGCCGAGCTGGGTGCCGCCCGCCCCGGACTCGATGGTCACGGATCGCGCGGGGGCGCTCACGCCGGCGACGCGGAGCTCGCTCGCCAGCGGCCTGGCCAGGTACGAGCAGCGCAGCGGCCATCAGGTGGTGGTGTGGATCGACCGCAGCAGCGGCGGCGTGCCGATCGAGGAATTCGCGGTCGCGGCCTTCGCGGCGTGGAAGGTCGGCCGGAAGGGTCTCGACGACGGGCTGGCGATCTTTGCGATGACCGAGGATCGGGCGATCCGGATCGAGGTCGGCTACGCGCTCGAGGCCACGGTCACCGATATGGTCGCCTCGTCGGTGATCCGCAATACGATGATCCCGCTGATCAAGGCCGGTGACTGGGACGCGGCGATCCTGGGCGGCGTCGGTGCCGTGGTCGATACGATCGAGGGAGCGCCCGGCTCGCTGCCCGAGGGCGGCGGCGGCGGAGGCGAGGGCGGGCCCGCGGATCTGGCGTGGACCATCGGCCTCGGCCTGTTCGGGCTGCTGTTTCTGTTCCTCCTGATCACCAACCCGCGGCGCGCCCTGATGCTGCTGTTCTTGATCGGCCGCAGCGGGATGGGCGGCGGCTTCGGTGGCGGTGGCGGCGGTGGTGGTGGTTTTCGCGGCGGCGGCGGCCGCTCCGGTGGTGGTGGGGCCTCCGGTCACTGGTGAGAGGGCGCGCTGAATGTTGACCCGGGGCCGACTCCTGAAGCTCATCGACGCACCCGCGATCGAGGCCGCGATCGCCCGCGCCGAGGCCCGGAGCTCGGGGGAGATCCGGGTGTCGCTGGCGCCCTTCTTCTGGGGCGACGTGCGCCGCACCGCCGAGGACGCGTTTCAACGGCTCGGCATGGCCGCCACCCGCGAACGCAACGCGGTGCTGATCTTCGTGGTCCCCGCCCGTCGCAGCTTCGCGGTGATCGGCGACGCGGGCATCCACGCCAGGGTCGGTCCGGGCTTCTGGGTCGAGGTCAGCGAGCGCCTCGGCGCGGCGTTTCGCGCGGGCCGCTATACGGAGGGCTTGATCGCCGGGGTCGAGGCCCTCGGCGAGCGGCTGGCCCAGCACTTCCCGCCCGACGCCGCGCACAACCCCGACGAGCTGCCGAACACCGTCGTCGTCGCCGACCGATGAGGGCGATCGCCGGCGAGCGTATCATCGCGCGAGCGCGGCGCGGCCGGGTGTCACGGTCGCGCAGGTCAGGGGGCAGAGCGGCGCCAAATCCGGGCCGTACATCGTTCGTCGGGATTCGGCGGAAATATAGTCGCTGGGTGTAATTCCGGTTCGCCTGGCGTCACTCATGGACGAAGCGTGGCCGGCAGGTGCGAGCACCGGGCCCCGCTCCCTCCGCAATATCGCGGGCCCGCCGAGTTACCGATGACCTGTCTTCAGGGTCATCTCTTCTGTCGCAACCAAGGAGCGATCGTGTCACTACGCCCCGTTGTTTCCCTCCTGTGCGTGTCCCTGGGCGCGCTGTCGCTGTCCGCCTGTGACAGCGATGAGCCGACGTCTCGCGGCCTCACGCTGACGATCGACGACGAGGTCTCGGCGATCTGCGTCGATACCACGAAGGTCGTGTCGCGGCGCTCGCTGATCGAGACCAACAAGACGGCCATGCAGCAGTTCACGATGGACGCGGTGCTCGCGGCGGTGATCACGAATTCGGGGAGCACGGGCGGGGCGGCGGCGCTGCACGACCAGATCTTCGAGTCGTTCCGGACCAAGGCCGCGGGCGCGCCCGGGCAGCCGCACTGCGACGACGTCAAGGCCGGGGCGGTCTCGACGCTCAACGGCTTCCCGATCCAGTGTCCGCGCGCCGAGGGCGGCCTCGTCGGCAAGCTCTCCGGCTGGAAGGCGGTCGGCGTGGTCAATCGCCTCGACCTGGCGCCGACCAACGGGGCCGACTGCGGCGAGCAGCGCATCATCTTCTCCAACACGGCGCTGGTCCGCGACTTCGTGATCTTCGAGGCGAAGATCCCGAACCCCAAGCCCGCGCTGGGGCTCGCGGCGTGTCGGCCGGTCGCCGAGTTCTGGGCCGGTCTGTCGACGGTGACCAGCGCGACCACCCGCGCCGCGAAGCTCAAGCAGGCCTTCCTCACCGGCGAGCCGGCCCTCGCCGCGGCGGGCTTCGCCCCGTTCATGAAGGCGCAGCACCTCGGCGGCGCGCTCGGGCAGGTCCGCTCGAACAACTTCTCGCAGCCGCCCTGGACGCTGCGCGAGCACAAGCTGGCGGTCGTCACGGTCAACGGCGTGAAGCGCGTCGACGCTGTGCCCGCCGCGGTCGCCAACGACTCGCACGGGCCGAGCTGGGACGAGACGCTGCCCAGCCCCGGCGGCGCGACCTGCCGGCAGGCGATCCTCGCCAACCTCGGCACGCTGCTCGGCGACGACGTGGCCGGCCTGGGCCTCGCGCTGCCGAAGTCGTGCTGGTCCGGCGAGAGCCGCGACGACGTCAATCAGGACTACCCGGTGCACCTCGGCAAGTCGCCGAACTTCCGCCAGCAGCTGACGGCGAAGATCCAGGCGCTGAAGCCGGGCAGCACGCTGACGCCGGCGCAGGTGGCCAACCGCGCGCGCTTCGCCTCGTCGTGCATCGGCTGCCATCAGCAGGCGACCAACCTCAACGTCGGCGGCGGACTGACGACGCCGGCCTCGCTGGGCTTCGTGCACGTGTCCGAGCAGGGCAGCGAGTCCTGCGGCGACGGGACCACGTGCTTCCCGATCTCCCCCGCGCTCAAGACCCTGTTCTTGCCGAAGCGCCTGGCGGCGCTCAAGAGCTTCCTCGACGCGGGCCCCTGCGCGCTCACCGAGGACGACGAGCTGCCGCTCGCCAGCGTCACGCCCGAGGACGCCGCGAGCGGGGCCGAGCGCACGCTCGGCGGCGGACTGGTCGGCGCCCACTGAGCCCGCGCCAGGGAGCGCGCCTCACTGGGGGATCACGTTGTTGAGCCCCCAGCCGGTCATGTCGCTGTAGGTGTACGCGCCGTTGAGCCCGGCGTAGACGTCGACCTTCAGGCTCTCCGGGTCGACGCGGAACGCCTCGGCGCCCATCGTCACGACCCAGACGTTGCCGAAGAAGTCGACGCTGACGCCCTTCGTCACCTGGGCCGCGAGCGGGATGGTCTGGACGACCGCGAGGGTGTCGACGTCGATCGCCGTCACCCCCGGGTTCGGGTACGAGCCGACCCACACCCGGCCCTCGCCGTCGGCCTGCAAGCCGAGGCCGGTGACCTGCGGGACCACGTCCCAGGTCTCGCTGTCGGGCGAGAAGCGGGCCACGCCGCCCGTGTAGCCGGCGACCCAGGGGCGCCCCTGCGCGTCGACGCTCATGCCGTAGGTGGCGAGACCCGGGGGCGCGGGCCAGGTCTTGACGCTGAGGTCGTCGAAGCGCACGCGGGTCAGGCTCGGCGGGTTGGAGCCGCCGTGGGTGGTCATCCAGAAGTTGTTCTGGCCGTCGACGGCGCCGCCGTAGGCGCCCCACGAGCCGATGTCGACCGCGGGGAGGTTGACGGTCGCCTCGACCATGCCGGAGGCCCCGTCGAGGCGCAGGACCTTCATGCTGCCGGGCTGTCCGAGGTTGGTGGTCGAGGTCCAGACCTTCTGGTCCTCCCAGAGGCAGCTCACCGGGTCCTGCACGCCCGAGGTCCACGCGACCGGGCGGTTGCTGTTGCCCGGGAGCGGGGTGTGCCAGGCGCGGCACTCCTCGAGGTCCCAGGCGAGCACGTCGGCCTTGCCGCTCGAGCTCTGGAGCCCCGGCACGCCGTTCTTCTCGGGGCAGTCCTCGATGCGCGCGAAGAACTTGGTGACGCCGCCCTGGCGGTTGGCGACCACGACGTCGCCCGAGAGGTTGACCGAGGTCCGCGAGGGCGAGCCGATCTTGTCGGCGCGCGTCATGTAGCGGCCCTCCTCGACCAGCGTCACGGTGTTCAGCTTGGTCAGCGTGCCCTCGGCGCTGTTCGAGATCCAGATGTACGAGAACTCGAGGTCGCCGCCGCCGCCGCGCCCGCAGGCCGGGGGCTCGCCGGTGCTGCTGTCCCCGCCGAGGTCGGCCATGACCGCGCCGGTGCTCGAGCCGCTGCCCGCCGTCGAGTCCTCGCCGGAGGTGCTCGTCGTGCCGGGCGCGCCGGTCGTGCCGGTCGTGCCGCCGGTCCCCGTGATCGTCGCCTCGCTCGCGCTCGCCGTGCCCTCGCTGCTCGCGGTCCCGGTCGGCGCGTCGCTGGTCGGTGTCACGGCGCCGGTGCTGCTCGTGCCCGTGGTGGGCGTCACCGCGCCGGTGCTGCTGGCGCCGCCGCTCGCCGTCGTCTGTCCGTCGCCGTCGTCAGCGCAGGCCGAGGCGAGCGCCAGCACCAGCAGGCCACACGGCGTCAGGGTCGTTCTCGTCATCATAGCGACACGATAGGAGCCCGGGCGAGCCCGCGTCAACCGGTCGGGCCGCGACCGCCGGCGACGGGCGACGTTTCGCCCCCGTGCCGGCGAGTGACTTGCCGGCCGAATCACCGCCGGCCGAATCACCGCCGGCCGGCGACCAGACGCAAGCCATGCGTGAGTGCGTGCGTGCGTGCGCACGGCGTGCACGCAGGTCGGCGTGCGATGGCGTGTTAGCGTCGCGATATGGTCCGCGTTGTTCGCATATCGCTGGTGTTCGCGCTCACGGCGTGCCCGGGCGGGGGAGCCCTGGAGCCGACAATGACGGGCACCGGGACCGCGGAACCCGCGACGGCCGGGACGACTGCGACGTCCACGACCACCTGGACGAGCGACCCGACGAGCGACCCGACGACAGGCAGTGACACCGCGGCGGAGACCACGGGCGGTGCTTGTGTCCCCGATGATGTTCGCGCGTGCTACTCGGGTGCCGAGCAGACCGCGAACAATCCGCCGTGCCACGCCGGCGCGCAAGAATGCGGGCCTGACGGGGTGTGGAGCGCGTGCGTGGGTGAGGTCGTGCCGGCGCCGGAGGACTGCTCGACCGACGAGGACGAGGACTGCGACGGCCTCGGTCCAGGGCGCGACAGCGACTGCGCGTGCAGGCCGGGAGCGGTCGAGGCGTGCACCGTCGAGGGGGCGCTCGGCGTGTGCGCCGCGGGTCAGCGCACGTGCGGGGAGGACGGCCTCTGGGGCGCCTGCGCATCGCTCACCGCGCCCGATCCCGGCAAGTGCACGCTCGAGATCCTCGATCAGCAGGACTACGATTGCGACGGTTACACGAGCTGCGGCGAGCACGACTGGAGCGTCCGCTTCGGCGGGCCCGGCTACGACCTCGGGAGCAGCGTGGCGGTCGACCCGGTCGGCGACCTGTGGATCTCAGGTTCCTTCCGCGAGACCATGGATCTCGGGGGCGCCGTCCTCGAGGCCGTGGACGACTCGGACGCCTTCCTGGCCAGGCTCGCCCCGGACGGCGGTCACCTGTGGAGCCACAGCTACGGCACGATCCGCGGGCAGGGCGCGGGCCGCCTGCGCGTCGACGCCGACGGCAACGTGATCGTCGCCGGCGGCTTCAACGGGCCGATCGACCTCGGCGGCGGCGAGTTCTTCGTCGACTGGGACTTTCCTTCGGTCTTCCTGGCGAAGTTCACGCCCGCTGGCGAGCACATATGGAGCACCTCGCTGATCGGTGACGTGGCGACCGCTTCCAGGATGACGCTGGACAGCCTGGGCGCGCCGATCATGACCGGGGGCTTCCGCGACTGGCTGAGCCACGAGGACACCTTGCTCATGTCCGCCGGCCTCGACGATATCTTCCTCACCCGCCACTCTCCGGCGACGGGATGGGCCCAGTGGGCCCAAAGCTATGGGGACGCCAACACGCAGGATGGCGGCGACGTGGCGGTCGACCTGGACGACAACCTCGTGTTCACCGGCTATTTCGACGGCACCGTCGATTTCGGCGGCGGGCCGCTGACAGTGGAGGGTCCGTTCGGCGACGCCTATGTGGCCAGCGTCGACGCCGAGGGCCAGCACCGCTGGAGCCGCGCGTTCGGGGGCGAGGGGTTCGACTTCGGCACCGGCATCGCCGTCGCGCCCGGCGGCGACGTGCTGCTCACCGGTGTGTTCGAGACGAACATCGACCTGGGCGGCGGGCCGCTGATCTCCTCGGGCGACCGGGACCTGTTCGTGGCGCGGTTCACCAGCGCCGGCGAGCACCTGTGGAGCCGGCGATTCGGTGACGCCGGGATCCAGCAGCACATCGGCGTCGCGGTCGATGCCCGCGGGGACGTGGTCCTGTACGGGGCGTTCGAGGGGGCGCTCGACTTCGGCGGCGGCCCGCTGGTCGCGGCCGGCGGCGTGGACGTGTTCGTGGTCAAGCTCGACGCATTCGGCGAGCACGTGTGGAGTCACCGCGCCGGGGACGCTGCCGATCAGTACCCCGCGGACGTCGCCTTCGACGCCGACGGGCGGGTCCTCGTCATCGGTCATTACGCGGGCAGCATCGACTTCGGCGGAGGGCCGCTGGACTCGGCCGGGTTCGAGGACGTGTTCGTCGCCCGCTTCCTCCCCTGAGCGCGCGCCCCGGTAAAACCTGCCAGACAGGGCGCCTCCTGCGCTCCAATCCCAGCCCGGCCGCATAACCCCCGGTATAGGGGTCCTTCGATAGCGACCCGTAACAGGTCGCTGTCGAAGGGCGCAGTTCTACCCGCCAGGGCACTCCGATCAGCGACCGCCCTGGCTGCCCTTCTGGCCCTGGCTGCCCTTCTGGCCCTGGCCGCCCTGCCGGTCCTGGCCGCTCTGCTGGCCCTGGCCGCTCCGTCGGTCCTGGCCGCTCTGCTGGCCCTGGCCGCTCTGTCGGTCCTGGCCGCTCTGCTGGCCCTGGTTGCTCTGTCGGTCCTGGTCGCTCTGCTGGCTCTGGGCCGCCTGGCCGCCCTTGCGGCCGGCCTCGCGGGCCTCCTCGGAGTCGAACTCGTGCGCGGTGCCCTTCTCGTGGGCGGCCTGACCGCCCTTGCTGGCGAGCTCGCGTTGCTGCTCCTCGTCCATGCCGGCGAAGCCACGGCCGCCATCCTGCCTGCCCTGGCCGCCCTGATTGCCGCCGCCCTGCTTGTTCGCTTCGTTGTTAGCCATGACGATCCTCGTATCTGCGCAGGCGAACCCACGCGGTGAGTTGTTCGTGAATCGTTCGCGCCGCCCACCAGACCCTGGGGCCACGCTCACGGGCGTCGCGCGCTCGATTCGCTGCACAGCATAACCGCAGCTCACGGAAGGCAATACCAACATGCGCGAAATCGCCAGAACACCGCTTTGCGACGGCTTTCTCGGGCCGCGGTGGGGTTCATGCGACGCTCCCGCCAGCGCCGTCCAGCGATCACGACAATCCCGGGGAGCGTGCCAGGCACCTCGCGGCGCGGCCGCCCGGTAAAAGCCCTGGCGTCCTCTGCGTAGCTGCGGACGCAGCCGCGGCGCGCGACGTAGAAGGGGTCGCTCAGCCGAGCTTGACCACGCCGGTGCAGTAGTCCGGGTTGCCGAAGGTCTCCACGTCGAGCCCCATCGCCTGCATGCAGCCGACCCAGAGATTATTGTGGGGGACGTCGTCGAGCTGAAGCCAGCGATGAGGGGTTACTGAGCCGCCCGCCTTGCCGGCGATGACGTAGGGGATCCCGTCACGGTCGTGGTTGTTCCCCCGCGAATGCTCGTTCACCCAGATCAGGAGGGTGGAGTCGAGCACCGAGCCATCGCCCTCGGGCATCGACTTCAGCTTGGCGATGAGATAGGCGAATTGCTTCGCGTACCAGTTGTTGATCTTGACGAGCTTCTCCTGGGCATCCTCGTCGCTGTTCCCGCGGTGCGCGAGCTCGTGGTGCCCCTCGGGTATGGACAGCCACGGGAACGGCATCTGGGTCGCCGAATTCGTCCACATGATCGACGCGACCCGGGTGAGGTCGCAGGCCAGGGCGATGGCCAGCAGATCCATCTGCAGCCGGCCGATCGCGGGTATGTTGTCGATCATCGACAGGTCCGGCACCTTGCCAAGAACGGGCTGGTTGCAGAGGCCGCCGCCGACGCCCTCGGAGTCGAGGCGCATCTCGATGTCACGCACGGCCGCGAGGTGCGCCTCGAGCTTCAGGCGGTCATTGGCGCCGAGCTTCGGCAGGAGCCGCTCATAGTCCGCGGCGACCGCATCCAGGACCAGATGCCGCTCCGCGATCCTGCGCGCCTGCATCTCCGGCGGGTTATTGAGGTCGCCGAAGATGCGCTCGAAGGCCGCCATTGGATCGTTCTCCGGCGGGATCGGCTGCGCCGGTCCGCGGTATGAGATCCGTGAGAAAGGGGTCGCCCCCGCGACGCCGACCCCGAACTCGAGCGAGCGAAATTTTGTCCCTCCGCCGACCACGTCGGCGATAGCCTGGTCGACCGAGATACCGTCCGCCCAGCCAGAGGTGATACTGCCGTCGCCGTCGCCAGGGAAGTCGCCTTCCTGTAACTCGGTGCAGGTGAGGGCTTGCCCCGTCCCCTTCTGGTGGGCATCACCTGGCCCCCTATAGGCGGACCGCGCGTCGATTTCGCTGAGCACGAGGATGTCCTGCTTGTGGGGCTCCAGCGGGATTGGCGCGGCGATATAAATAATGCGTGGGTCGTGGTGAGGTCGGCGAGCGTTGCTCAGGCCCTTCCGAGGGCTCGCTGAAGGCTCGCAGGACCACCGTGCTCGACGGTCCGCGAATGGCAAACGAACTTGCGGACGAACTATGATGATGACGGAGCCACCAGCGATCGTCACGCGACTCGCCCGTTTCGATCGCCGGGGGCGCTGTGGTGCGGCGCGCCCGTGGCGCCAGGGCGCAGCACGGCCTGGCGTGGGTCGCCTCGGCCGCCCTTCGCCCTCGGGCGCCGTCACGGCGCTCGCTGGCGCCACATGGCCGCGCGATCTTCATGGGTGCGACGAGTCCGCGCGCGAAGCCAGAACGAACATTCCGCGCGCGAAACCACGACGAGCATTCCGCGAGCGCTCGGAATCGGCGGTGGATTGACACGAATGGGCGTACTCTGCTGGACTGGGGCCTCACGGGGATAGACAGCATGTTGCTCGCACAGGCGCAGATCCGGCACGTCAGCACCATCCTGCACGAGGGCAAGGTGATCCTCGTGGCCACCGACGGCGATCGCAGGCTGTGGTACAGCGTCAAGCAGGACGGCTTCGAGGACAGCTACCTCGACGCGCCGCCGAGCGAGCGCACCGGGTGGGAAGATTGGCGGCCGCTCGAGCTGCCCGACGAGCCCAAGGACGACGCGTCGGTGGTGGCGTTCGAGCGCGAGCGCCTCACCGACGCCGCCCGGCCCGGGTTTCAGGTGCTGCGCTCGCTCTACCGCACCCGCGACGCCTCGGCGGCGGCGCCGGTCCAGCTGGTGTCGGCCTTCGCCTGCCTCTACGTGTTTCGCCAGTCGCAGGGCGGCACCTTGCTGGTCGACCGCTTCGTGCTCGACGGCATCAGCAATCGGCTGGTGCCCCGACTGGAGGTCCGGTTCCGCCGCAGCCGCCAGCGGCACTGGCCGAGCGCCGCGGTCAAGGTCGGCGGCGAGTCGCTCCGGGGCGTCGACACCCTCGACTTCCGGGACACCGCCGACGAGCTGTTCCGCGAGCCGACCCTCGAGCTGGCGCTCGTCGAGAACCTGCAGCACGGGTGGTTCACGGTCGTGCTCGTGCCGACCAACGAGCACGACCGGCACGCGTGGCACATCTTCGCCCACGACCGCAGCAGCGGGCGGATCGAGCACGTCGCGCTGCGCGCCAGCGACGACGGCCTGTTCGACCCGCAAGATCAGCTGCTGCTCGAGCCGGCGTCGGCGTCGGACGCGACGGCGGTGCCGCGGGTCATCCCGGGCATCACCCGCCGCACGCTCGAGCTGAGCGGCGTGACCGTCACCGGCGGACCGACCGCGACCCGCTACGACCTGCAGCAGGAGCGGGTCGTCGACAACGGCCGCGCGCGCCAGCTGCTGCGCGCCGACACCCGGCTGATGCTGGCGATCCCGACCGACCGCGGGGTCGCCACGATCAGCTTCGCCCTCGCCGCCGACGGCGCGCTCTCGGAGATCAACCGCGAGGGCACGACCCGCATCGTCCGCGGCGCCGAGCGTGAGCTGCTGCTGCCGCTGACGACGCTCGAGCAGGTGCGGCCGCTCGCCGACGCCTCGCCGACGCCGCAGGGCGTCGTCGCCGGCCTGCAGCTCGGCACCGACGCCGACGGCGTCGAGGGCAAGGTCGTCGTCGCCGCCGGCCAGGCGACCGGGCTGGTCGACGGCGACGTCGTCAAGCTCAGCGCGACCCGCCCGCTCGACGGGCGCTACCGCGTCGCCGCCGTCGACGGCGACCAGTTCGTGCTCGACGACACCGAGGGCGCCGCGCCGTTCGGCCGCTGGGAGCAGCAGGAGGTCAAGGAGGGCGGCCTCTACTTCGACGGCATGATCACCGGCTACCGCCGGCGCGGCGACGGCCGCATCGAGGTCAGCGCGCCCGGCCACGGCCTCGTCGACGGCGACCAGGTCCAGGTCGCCGGCACCAGCGGCCAGGACGGCGCCTACACCGTCACCTGCCTCGGCGACCAGCACTTCGCGCTCGACCTCCCGTGGTCGGCCGGCGCGGCGATCAACGTCCGCCTCGAGTCGCGGCGCCGACGCGGCCTGGTCTTCGACGGCGTCGACGACCGCGTCGAGGTCCCGCCGCACGCCGTCCCCCAGGGCGACGAGGTCACGGTCGCGCTGTGGGCCAGGGGCGGCGCGACGCTGCCGCGACCGACGGTCCTGCTGACCGCCGTCGACGCCGACGGCCTGCGCCAGCTGCTGCTGCACCTGCCGTGGGCCGACGGCCGGATCTTCTTCGACTGCGGCGGCCAGGCCGGGACCTTCGACCGGCTCGCGGCGCAGGCCGAGCCCGCCGACTACCGCGGGGGCTGGACCCACTGGGCGTTCACCAAGAACGCCGCGACCGGACGCATGGCGATCTATCGCAACGGCGAGCTGTGGCGCGAGGGGGGTGGCATGACCCTCCCGCTGCGCCCGGTCACCCGCGCGCGCATCGGCGACAACATCGGCGCCGCCTACCCCTACGAGGGCACCGTCGCCGAGCTCTCGATCTGGGGCCGCGTCCTGCCGGTCGAGGAGATCCGCGGGTTCATGCATCGGCCGCTGACCGGCCGCGAGCTCGGCCTGCGCGCCTACTGGCCGCTCGGCGGGGTCGCCGAGGGCCCCCTGCGACGCGTGCTCGACCTGTCGGGCAACGGCTGCGACGGCACGGTCGTCGGCGGCGCATTCGTGTCCGCCGCGACCCTGCCGCGTCAGCTCGGCGAGCGCCCCGCGGTCCACTACCGCAACGACGAGCTGCACGCGGTCAGCCAGCAGGCCAGCTACCTCGAGGAGGTCGAGTTCAGGGTGCTGGCCGACGCGAGCCCGCTCGACCTCGCGCAGCTCAACGACGCCGACGGCGCCGGCAACCGCGTGTTCGAGTTCTCGGTGTGGGGCAAGACCAGCCGCGGCGCCCGCGACACTGTCACGATCGCGACGCGGCCGGAGCCGATCGTGCCGCTGCCAGACGGCTGGTTCCGGGCCGCGTGCCGCTACACCGCGCCGATCGGCGTCACGCTGATCCGCGACTTCGACCTCGGCCCGGTCCGCGGCGCGTGGACCACCCTGCAGATCCGCCGGCACCGGATCCGCGACGTCTCGGACAGCATCAGCGAGCGGCGCGTCACCGACATCGTCGCGCTGACGACCCTCGCCGACGGCGCCGACGGGCTCAGCGCCGAGCTCGCCGTGATCGCCGCGAAGGAGGCGGTGGTGCGGCCCAAACGCGCGCGCCGGCGCGAGCTCGAGCGCAAGCTCGCGGCCGCGGCCGACCTCGCCGCGCTGACGGCCGAGGTTGCCGCGCTCAGGCAGAGCGTCGCCGCGTTGCAGGCGCAGGCGCAGGCGCTCACCCAGGCCTACCAGGCCAAGATCGTCGACCCGTTCAACTGGTACTGCATTCTCTACAACGCCGCCGCCGGCAAGACCGTGAGCGTGCAGGGCACCGACAGCCTCACGATCGCGGCCGACGGCGCGAGCGGGGCCAACCTCTGGCGCTTCGTGTCGACCGGCGACGGCGCGTACTTCCTGCACAACGCCGCCGAGCTCGACCACCGCCGCGTGCATTGCTTCGGCAGGAACATGGGGCCGTTCCCAGGGATGCGCACGATCTTGTACGCCACCATGCAGGCCCCGCTGACCAACAGCGATGTCATGTGGCAGAAGTGGCGGGTGGTGTCCGGCAACGACGGCACCTACTACATCACCAACGACGGCGCCGGCCCGGGCAAGCGCCTGCAGGCGTTCAACTTCGGCGGCACCCTCGGGCTGTGGGTCGAGGCCGACCTCCCGCTGCAGAGCGGCGGCATCTGGCAAAAGTGGTGGATCGAGCGGACCGGCCGGCCCGCCAGCGACGCCGTCGAGCTGGCGCGCGCGGCCACCGAGCAGAAGCTCGCCGAGCTGCGGGACCGCCAGACCCTGCTCGCCGCCCGCGAGTCGATCCTCGCCGAGGCGGCCGCCCAGCGCGGCGCGTGGGCCAGCGAGCTGCAGCAGCTGACCGCCGAGCTCACGTCCCTCGACGCCGAGCTCAGCGCGCAGACCCACCAGTTCCTCGCCGAGCTGCGCGCCACCTCGCGGCCCGCGCTGGCCCTGCCGCAGCTCGCCGTCGACGCCCGCAAGCTGCGCACCACCGGCGCCTTGCTGGGCTTCGCCCGCCCGCGCGGCCGCCTGCACGCGCTCGAGAGCTGCGAGGGCGCGGTCCACCTCGGCTTCCTCGACGCCGAGCGACGCGCCCGCCTGCTGCGCTTCGACGCCGCCGCCGACGCCCACAACACGACCTTCGAGCAGTGGTTGCCCGAGCTGCCGCGCGCCTGCCTCGACCTCCACGGCTCGGACGCCGGGCTCGAGCTGCCGCGCGCGGTCCCCCTCGGCGGCGCGTGGTCGGTCGAGGCGTGGTTCGACCATCCGCTGCCGAACGGCGAGTTCAACACCCTGGTCGCCAGCGCCGACGGCGAGGACGGCGTGATCGTCATTGACCGCGACGGCGCGCTCGGCCTGCGCATCGGCGGGGTGTTTCGCCCCGGGCCGCGCACGCTGCACGACCTCGCGCTCGGCTGGCACCACGTCTGCGCCGTGTGCCGCACCGAGCCCGGGGCCGTGAGCGCGACCGTCGTCTTCTACCTCGACGGCGCGCGCTTCAGCGAGCTCAAGGTCACGCTGACGCGCCCGCTGCAGGTCGGCCGGATCGGTCGGCGCTACCCGGGCGCCGCGGCGGTGCCGGCGGTCCGCTGCGGCGCGCCGGGCCGCTCGGTCACGCTGCCGCCCTCGAGCTTCCCGGGCGGCGGCACGCAGCTCAGCGTCAGCTTCTGGGCCCGGGGCGGCGCCAGCTTGCCGCGCGAGACGGCCGTCCTCAACGTCGTCGACGCCGGCCAGCGGCGCGTGCTGATGATCCACCTGCCGTGGTCCGACGGCGTCGTCTACTTCGACTGCGGCGACGCCACCACCTACGACCGGCTGTCGATGGGGGCGAGCGCCGTCGACTACAAGGGCGAGTGGCGGCACTGGGCCTTCACGAAGGACGCGATCGCCGGCGAGATGAAGATCTACCGCGACGGTGCGCTGTGGAACCGCGGCGCCGGCTGTCACCGCCCGATCGGGACCGCCGCGCAGGTTCAGTTCGGCTGCGCCGTCGCCGACCCCGGCCGCTGCTACGACGGCGACCTCGCCGAGCTGTGCATGTGGGACCGCGCGCTCTCCGAGGCCGAGGTCCGCGCCGTCATGGGGCCCGTGCGCGGCGACGAGGCCGGCCTCGTCGGCTGCTGGCGCCTCGACGCCGGGCGGCCCATCGAGCGCAGCGTCCGGGCCCTGCACGGCGAGTACAGCGGCGACCCGACCCGCCTCGCCGCGGACGCCAGCGGGCTGGTCCTGCGCCCGCCCCCCGCGTCCGCCGACGAGCGCGGCTTCGGCAAGCTGTGCGAGGTCCGGCTGTGGGAGGTCGCGCTGACCGACGACGAGGTCGAGAGTCACTGCAAGTTCGGGTGCACCGGCCACGAGCCGGGGCTCGCCGCTTATTACCCGCTCGACGAGGCCCGCGGCGCCGAGGTCCGCGACCGCAGCGGCCGCGGCCGCGACGGCGTGCTGGTCAGCGAGCGCGCGTGGTCGGCGTGCACCGCCGCGATCGGCCGCATCGACGTCGCGCCGCCCGCCGACAGCCAGGCCGACGCGCTGCTGCCCGCCGAGTACAGCACGATCAACGTCGACCCCGCGACCGGGCGGCGGCTCGCGGTGATGCGGCGCCTGTTCGTCGCGCCCGCGGCCGGCGGCGTCGCGGTGTGGAGCGACCAGCGCATCGAGAGCCTCGACCTGCGCTGGATCGGCAACGCCCAGTTCGCGCCGACCCTGCTCGGCTACATCGAGGGCGCCCCGCCGGTCCCGAGCGAGAACCTCACCGTCGACCTCGACTACCGCGGCGCCACCTCCGTCGGCCTGACCGTCACCGACGACGTCGAGCTGAGCTGGAACCGCAGCCAGGAGGTCGGCGGCGGCCTCTCGCTCGACACCTTCGTCGGCGTCGACAAGGAGGCCTACGCCGGCCTCGGCGTGATGACCAAGGCCGCCGACGTCCGCGCCGGCCTCAAGGGCAGCCTCAACGTCGGCTACCGCAGCCAGGCGGACACCACCGTGCGGGCCGGCGCGACGCAGCGCATGAGCGACCGCCTCGAGCTGCGCGGCCACCCGGAGAAGACGCCCCGCTTCGCGCACCTCGGCGCCCGCTTCGTGCCCAAGAACGTCGGCTACGCGCTCGTGATCTCCGGGCTCGCCGACGTGTTCGTCAGCCGGCTCGCGCGCTCCGGCAAGATGGTCGGCTATCAGGTGCTCCCGATCGACGGCCTGCCGCCGGACGTCAACACGATCACGTTCCTGATGAACCCGGCCTACGTGATGCAGGGCAGCCTCGACGGGCTGACCGGCAGCCAGGCGACCAGCGAGCGGTTCTTCCGCCACGTGCCGGAGATGCGCCGCCAGTACGGCGCGCTCTACCCGGCCAGCTACTACCGCCTGCAGGAGGCCTACGACCTCAAGCGCCAGATCGAGGGCGACGACAAGCGCCGCGAGTCGTACTTCGCGCAGTTCGACGCGCGCGCGGTCGGGGCGGCGCTGGACCGCCAGATCGAGCGCGGCGAGGCGGCCGCGCCGGTCGCCCTCGAGCGCGAGGACGGCTCGCAGGACCCCTCCGAGGTCGCCCGCAGGCAGTCGGAGATCGACGCCAAGATCGGCGACGCCGACCGCCGCACCCACGCCCGGGCCAGCTTCGAGGGCTGGCAGCGCAAGATGGAGGACATCCTGCTCAAGGCCGGCAAGCGCGACATCGTCAACACCTACGTCTGGGACGCCGACGGCGGGCTGCGGGCCGAGGCCCAGAGCTTCGCCAGCACCGTCGAACACAGCATGGGCGGCTCCTTCGTCATCGACGCGAGCCTCGGCGGCGAGGCCCACTTCGGGGTGTTCGGCGCCAAGGTCGAACTGACCGCGCTGGCCACCCTCAACCTCGCCCAGACCATGCGCAAGACCGAGTCGCGCAGCACCGGCGTCGAGCTGTCCGTCGACCTCTCCGGCGTCGAGTGCACCGGCGTCACCGACCACGACGACAACCCGCTCGTGCCCGGCGAGAAGGTCGACCGCTACCGCTTCATGAGCTTCTACCTCGGCGCCAGCACCCGCAACTTCCACGACTTCTTCCGCGACGTCGTCGACCCCGAGTGGCTGCGCGGCAACGACGAGGAGGCCCGCGCGCTGCGCCAGGCGATGGGCAAGGCCAACCGCGCCTGGCGGGTGCTGCACCGCGTCACCTACGTCGAGCGCCCGGCGCTGCAGGGCTTCGGCCGCGACGTCCGCCCGCTCGGCGGCCCCGAGGCGGCGACCCAGGCGGCGGTCAATTACTTCCTGCTGCTGAGCCAGAAGCAGCAGGCGCTCGAGGCCCGGCTCGACGAGGCGCTGGGGCTGCTGCGCGCCCTCGCGACCAAGTGAGGCGACCGCGATGCCGAAGGTCAGCGACAGGCGACGGTCGAGGAGGCGACGCGACGGCCAGTCGCGTCGACGCGACGACGAGGTGCACCACGCGGCCGCCCGGCTGGTCGCGTCGGGTCTGAAGGTGGAGCAGCTCCGACGAGTCCGCGACGCCCGCGACTCGCTGACCCGCGCGCTGCGGCTCCCCTACACGCCGAGCGAGTGGAGGGACGCCGACTGCGTCGCGGTCATCAGGCACCTGCGCGGCGACTGGAAGCACATCCAGGCCCACTTCCAGGGCGACCCCGAGGCGATGAAGGTCATCGTCGATTACCGCAAGCGTTACATCGACGGCCTGATCAACGAGCTCGCCGCCGACAAGGTGAAATACCCGGGCCTGATCGCGCGCGCGTCCGGCAGCACCGACCTCACCTCCGACTACGACGTGACGCTGGCGACCGCCGACATCACCGCCGACCCCGACTTCACCGCCCTCGATGACGCCGCCAGGCTCGCGGCCGCCAGGGGCGCCCGCGACGCCGACGCCCGCGCCGCCGCCGAGCTCGGCCGGCGGATCAAGGAGACCTTCGGCAAGCAGTCCGCCACCGTCTTCGACACCAACTTCTATCTGTGCGACTTCCTCGGCAGCTTCACCAACAACATCGTCACGGGCAGGCCGAACGCGGTCGCCGTGGCGCGCACGAGCCCCGCCTCGGCCGCGTATCAGGACGTGCTCGCGCTGATGAAGGTGCGCCGATACATGCGCGCCGACGAGTGGCGCCGCTACACCCGGGTCGCCTTCCCCGGGACCGCGCACGATCGCTTCGACACGGCCGACGAGATCTACCGCGCGAACGTCGGCGCGCTGGTCAAGGCGGTCGTCGCCACGCTCGCGCTCGGGGACGACGAGCCCGTGCTGGCGGGTCTCGCCACCGACGACGACAGGCTGCACGCGCTCGACTCGTACCGCCCGGACCGGGTGCGGGCGATCTCCGACGAGCTGTGCCGGGCCGCCGAGGAGAGCCTCCGGCGCCTGCAGGCCGAGCTCGTCGAGCGCCCCGCGCCCGAGCGCCCGGAGGACGAGCGCTCGGAGGACGAGATCCGCGCGGACATCGAGCGAGCGACCGGCCAGGCCGCCTTCTTCGCCAGCGAGGCCTATCACACCGAGGGCGCGCTCCTGCAGATCGTCGTCCAGCGCGCGGACCTGCGCCCGCAGCACTACCTCGACTCGCTCAACGAGCAGTTCGGCGACTTCATCAAGGACGTCCGGCACTACACCGGCGAGCGCGACCGCGACGACGACCCCCACGAGGCGCCCGACGAGCGGGCGCGGCGCCGCGAGCTCGCCGACGGCGTCATGTACTTCCGCGGCGCCAAGTACATGTCGCGCCTGCTGCAGGCGATCGACCGCCTCGAGGCCGCCGACGCTCGCATCCACCCGCAGCTCCTCCTGCCGGACCTGAGGCCCGTCGACGTGGCGGCCCTGCGCGCCGGCATCGAGGCGCAGCTCGTGCCGCTGCGGCGCAACCCCGACCAGCGCTCGCTCGAGGACCGCGCGGTCGCGGCCCAGCTCGCGGTGCGCCAGCTGTTCCCCGACGTGCACAGCCCGGAGGACCTCAAGGCGCTGGTGACGCGCTGGGTAGCGAAGGTCAACGTCGCCGCGCGCGACGTAGGGTAGGCGCTGAACGCGTCGGCGTCGGAGACCACGGGGGGCGGGATGGACACTCGATATCTCACGTTGAGCCTCGCCATTCATCGCTTCGCGGAGGCGTATCGCGTCGAGCTGAGCCACAGCGACCCCGAGAGTCAGGCGCAGCTGGCCCCGGTGCGCGGCGTGACGGCGCTCGACGGGGGCGAGCTGCTGGCGACGCAGGCGGACCCGGTCCGTTACGGCGAGACGCTGGCGCGCCAGCTGTTCGTCGATGAGGCGGTCGCGGGGCGCTTCCTCGAGGTCGAGGCGGCGGCGCTGGCCTCGGGCGGCCTGCTGCGGGTCCTGGTGGCCATCGATCCTTCGGCGCAGGAGCTGCAAGCGCTGCGCTGGGAGCTGCTGCGTCACCCGCGGTCGGGGGCGGCGCTCGGGATCTCGGAGACGGTGCTGCTGTCGCGATTCATGGTCTCTCGCGACTGGCGACCGGTGCAGCTGCGGGCGCGCGCCGAGCTCGGCGCCCTGATCGCCGTGGCCGCGCCCGCGATCGAGACATTGCGGCCCTTCGGGCTCGCGCCGGTCGACCACGCCGGCGAGGTCGGGCGCGCCCAGGCGGCGCTCACCGGCGTCGCGGTGCGCGTGCTCGGCGGGCCCGGCGCGCCCTGCACGCTCGAGCGCTTGCTCGACGAGCTGCGCCGCGGGGTCGACCTCGTATATCTCGTCAGTCACGGCGTGGCGGGTCGCGGCGGCGCGCCGGCGCTGATCCTGCAGGACGATGCGGGCGCGGCGGTGGTGATCAAGGCCGAGGATCTGGCGGCCCGCATCGGCGCGCTGCACCGCGGACCGCGGCTGCTGGTGCTGGCCTCGTGTCAGAGCGCGGGCGACGGCGAGCCGATCGCGGCGAGCCGGCGCAGCGCGGTCCAGGCCGCGTTGGCGGCGCGTCTGGCCGACGCGGGCGTGCCGGCGGTGATCGCCATGCAGGGCTTCATCACCATGCCGACGATCGAGGCGATGATGCCGGTGTTCTTTCGCGAGCTGCTGCGCGACGGGCAGATCGACCGCGCCCTCGCGGCGGCTCGCGGCGCGGCGCAGGGCCGCGGTGACGCGTGGATGCCGGCCCTGTGGACGCGGCTGACCGGCGGCCGATTGTGGTACACGCCGGGCTTTCGCGGCGAGCAGGGCCAGGCGGTGTGGCGCCGCCTGCTGCGGCCGGTGGCGCGCGGCAAGGTCGTGCCGATCATCGGCCCGCGCCTGCTCGAGACGGCCTGCGGGACCTCGCACGAGACGGCGACGCGGCTCGCGGGGGCCCATCACTATCCGCTCGCGGCGCACGAGTATGACGACCTGCCGCGCGTGACCGGCTTTATGAGCGTCAAGGAGTCGCGCTACAACGTGATCCAGGCGTACCAGGCGCAGCTGCTGCACGACCTGATCGAGCAGCACCGCGCCTGGCTGCCGCCCGAGGAGCTTCCGCCGGCGAATCGACGGCCGCGGCTCGGCCGGCTGCTGGCGCTGGTCGGCGACCACCTGCGGGCCAGCCCGGGCGACCCGCATCGCATCCTCGCCGAGCTCGGCGCATCCGTCTACGTGACCACCAACTTCGACCCGCTGCTCGAGCGCGCGCTCAAGGCCAACGAGCGCGCGCCGCAGCAGGTGCTGACGCGCTGGCGCCATCAAAAGACCCCGGCCGCCGCCGACGAGCCGCGCGTCGCGGTGCCCACCGCCAAGGCGCCGCTCGTGTATCACGCGTTCGGGGCGTTCGGGGCCGACACCGATGAGGGCCTGGTGCTGACCGAGAACGACTACTTCGACTACCTGATCACCACCGCGGCGGCCCGCCTGATGCCCCCCGAGGTCGAGAGCGCGCTGGTCGACAACTCGCTGCTGTTCCTCGGCTTTCGCCTCACCGACTGGCACTTTCGCGTGCTGTTCCGCCTGATGATGAGCCTGCCCGGCCGCGAGCGCCTCAAGCAGTACTGTCACGTCGCGGTCCAGCTCGACCCCGACATGCAGACGATGGCCGATGTCGAGGGCGCGAAGGTCCACCTGGCCGAGTACTTCGGCAAGGAGGCGAACATCGACATCTTCTGGGGCAGCTCGGAGGAGTTCCTCGGCGCGCTGCGGGGCGAGCTGGCGGCCGCGGGGGAGCTGGGGGCCGATGAGGGGAGCGCGGACGGGGGCGACGATGAGTGGGAGTTCTGAGCGAAACCCCTTCGTCGGTCCGCGGCCGATCCAGCGCGGGGAGCTGCTGTACGGGCGCGACGCCGAGATCCGCGAGTTGTACCTGCGGCTACAGGCGCGCCGGATCGTGGTGCTGCACTCGCCCTCGGGCGCGGGCAAGAGCTCGCTGGTCCAGGCCGGCCTGATCCCGCGGCTGGTCGCCGGCGGTTATGACGTGTGGAAGACGATCCGCGTCAACGCCGACGTGACGGGCCTGGCCGGCGTGCCCGCGGACGCCAATCGTTATCTGCTGAGCGCGATGCTCAGCCTCGAGGACGAGCTGCCCGAGGCGCACCGCCGCGGCCCGGCCGCGCTGGCGCGCCTCGAGCTGCACGAGTATCTGGCGACCAGGCCGCGTCGCAAGGGCCGCGGCGAGCGTCCGGTGGTGCTGATCTTCGACCAATTCGAGGAGGCGCTGACGGTCGCCCCGCTGGCGGTCGCGGCCAAGCAGGCGCTGTTCGCCGCGATCGGCCGGGCGCTCGAGGCCGCGAGCTTCTGGGCGCTGTTCGTGGTCCGCGAGGACCACCTCGCCGCGTTCGCGCCGTACCGCGAGCACATCCCGACGCAGCTGGCCAACACCTTCCGCCTCGACCTGCTCGGCCTCGCGGGCGCGCGCGAGGCCGCGGAGCGGCTCGCCGCGCAGGGCGGCCGCAGCTTCCCCGCGGTCGAGCGCCTGGTCCGCGACCTGTCGCGCGTGCAGGTGCAACAGGCCGACGGCAGCTTCGTCGCCGAGCAGGGCCAGCACGTCGAGCCGGTGCAGCTGCAGGTGGTGTGTCGCCGGCTGTGGGACGCGATGCCGGCGGAGGACCGCTCGATCGACGCCGAGGACATCGAGACCTACGCGAGCGTGTCGGCGGCGCTCGCCAGCTACTATGCGGACGCGCTGCGGGCGATCGCCGGCGACGACGTGGCGCTCGAGCGGGCGCTGCGTGACTGGGTCGGCAGCAAGCTGATCGTCGGCGGGGCCCGCTCGCAGGTGCGCCAGGACCCGGGTCAGAGCGCCGGCCTGGGCAACAAGTCGATCATGCGGCTGCTCGACAGCTATCTGGTGCGCAGCGAGCCGCGCGCGGGCGCCCACTGGTTCGAGCTCAGCCATGACCGCCTGGTCCTGCCCGTGCTTCAGGACAACGAGGCCTGGGCGCGCGCGCACCTGCATCCGCTGCAGGTCCAGGCCCAGCTGTGGGAGGACGCGCGGCGCTCGGCGACGCTGCTGCTCAACGCGCGCGCGCTGGACGACGCGCAGGCGTGGGCCTCCGAGCATCCGGCGCTGCTGACCGCGGGCGAGCAGGAGTTCCTCGCGCAGTCGCGGGCGCAGCGGGCCCGCGACCAGGCGGCGCGGCGGCGGCTGCTCGTGCTCACGGCGGCGGCGATCGGCACGGCGGTGGTCGTCGGGGTGCTCGCGGTGGTCGCCGTGCTCGCGCGCGGCGCGGCGCTCCGGGCCGAGGCGGAGGCGCGGGCCCAGACGGCGCGGGCCGAGCGAGCCTCGCTGCGCGCCCGCGACGCCTCGCTGATGGCCGGCGCCCGCGAGCTGCTGACCCGCGATCAGCCGGGGTCGGCGACGCGGCTGCTGCTCGCGGTGAAGGACCCGGCGGGCGCCCGCGGCTGGCCCGAGGTCGCCCGCGAGTACCTGGCGATGGCGATCCCCGAGCTCACGCTGCGCGGACACCTGGACCCGGTGTACAGCGGCGCGTGGAGCCCCGACGGCCGGCGCATCGTCACCATCTCCGGCGACCGGAGCATGCGGGTGTGGCAGGCCGACGGCACCGGCGAGCCCCGCGTCTTCACCGGCCACGCCGCGGAGCTCGTGCTCGCGGTGTGGAGCCCCGACGCTCGACGCATCGCCACCGCCTCGCGGGACTGGACGGTGCGGGTATGGGACACCGAGGGCGCCGACATCCCGGTGATCTTGCTGCACCGCGAGCAGATCAACGACGCGGCGTGGAGCCCCGACGGCCGGCGCATCGTCACCGCCTCCGACGGCGGCGTGGCCGTGCTGTGGGGCGCCGACGGCCTCGGCGTTCCGGTCGAGCTGCGCGGCCACGGCGGGCCGGTGCGGTCCGCGGCGTGGAGCCCCGACGGCCAGTCGATCGTCACCGCCTCCGAGGACCACACGGCGCGCGTCTGGAGCGCGACCGACGTCGGCCCGTCGATCGTCCTCGCGGGTCACGGCGCCGGCGTGCTGTCCGCGGCGTGGAGCCCCGATGGTCGGTCCATCGTCACCGCCTCGACGGACCGCACGGCGCGGCTATGGAGCGCCGATGGCTCGCCGCGGACCACGACGGTGGACCTGAAGCCGGTCGTGCTGGAGGGCCACGGCGACGAGGTCGTGAGCGCGGCGTGGAGCCCCGACGGTCGGCGGATCGCGACCCGGTCCAGGGACAGGACGGTGCGGGTATGGGATGACGAGCTGACGCTGGACGGCCCGCTCGTGCTCGGGCACGCGGAGGACGTGCGCTCGGCGGTGTGGAGCCCGGATGGCACGCGCATCGTCACCGCGTGCCTGGATCGCTCGGCGTGGGTGTGGGCGATCGATGACCCGGGCGGGCCCGTGCCGTTGCGCAGCCGGGACAGCGTGCTGTCCGCGGCGTGGAGCCCCGACGGCCGGCGCATCCTGACGACCTCGCGCGACCGGACGCTGCAGATCTGGAGGGCGCCGGAGGCGAGCCAGCAGATCGTGTTCAGCCCCGACGGCCAGCGTCTCCTCACCACCGCGAGCGACCGCAAGCTGCGGGTGCGCCGGAGCGACGATACGGGCGCGGCGATCGTGCTCAGCGATGGCGCGTCGAGTGTCGTGGTCGGGGCGTGGAGCCCGGACGGCCGCCGCGTGCTCACCGTCATCGACGGCAAGATCCAGGTGTGGCAGGCCGATGGCGCCGCTGAGCCCGTGCTGCTCGCCGTCGGCGCGTACGACCTGCCACCTGCGCCGTGGAGCCCCGACGGCCGGCGCATCCTCGTCCGGGCCGATGACGGCGGCTTGCTGGTGTGGCCCGCCGACGGCCTCGGCGAGCCGAGCCGCGTCGCGGCCGAGATCCTCACGGCGCAATGGAGCCCCGACGGCGCGCGCATCGTCACCACGTCGCCGTACGCGACGCAGGTGTGGCGGGCCGATGGCGGCGGCGAGCCGCTCGCGCTCGGTGACAGGGGCAGCATCGCGGCGGCGTGGAGCCCTGACGGCGCGCGCATCCTGGTCGCGCTCCTGGACGAACAGGTGGCGGTGTGGCCGTCGGACGGCGGCGGCGCGCCGCTCGTGCTCGACGGATGGGCGACGGGGGATCGCCGGACGGCGTGGAGCCCCGACAGCCGGCGCGTCGTCACCGTCCTGGACGCGAACGCCCGGGTGTGGAGCGTCGACGGCGGCGGCGAGTCCGTCGCGCTCACGCTCACCGGCCACACGGACGAGATCAGGTCCGCGGCGTGGAGCCCCGACGGCCGGCACATCCTCACCGCGTCCACTGACGCGACCGCGCGCATCTGGGCGCTCGACAGACCCGACAAGCCGATCGTCCTCCCCCACGGCCAGGCGCTGCTGTCCGCGACCTGGAGCCCCGACGGAGCGCAGGTCGTCACCATGACGATCGAGCGCCGCGGCAAGGTGTGGCCCGCCACGATCCCGGCGCTGCAGCGGGCGCTGGAGCGGGCGACGAAGGATTGCCTGCTGCCGACGATGAGGGGGACTTATCTCGATGAGGAGGCCCATGAGGCGCGCGCGGGCTTCGCGGCGTGCGAGCGCTCGTACGGGCGCGTGCCCGTCGAGTGAGTCGTCTCGAACTCGAGCGATCAGCGCTCGACACGCCCGTGCGCGCGCCCCCGCATTCAGACCACAGCGGGCTCGCGCGCGCCCGCCAGCGCCGCACACAAGGGGCACCCCGCGGTCGCGTGCGCCCGCTCGACCCGGTGCAGATCGAGGATCGCCCTCGAGATCTCGGCGAGCTCACCCCGCACCTCGCGGCGCTTCCCCTTCACGCGAGGGATCGCCATGCGGTCATACGCGGTCGTCTGGTGGCGCATCCAGGCGATCACCGCCGCCTCGGCCCGTTGCGCCACCGGGATCCGCTCGGTCCGCGCCACCGTCCCGCTGCCGACCGGCGTCGCGTGCTGCGTCACCCTCGCGGCCAGCTCCGCGGCGAGCGCCCGCCAGCGCGGCGAGAAGCGCAGGAAGCCCAGCAGCTCGGCCGAGAACTCGAGCACGTATTGCGCCTGCGCCCGCTCGCGCCGCGCCGCGTCGCCCTCGCGCCGCTTCGCATACGCGTCCGTCGAGCGCTCGGCCGCGAGCCCGGCCCGCGCCGCCTCGATGTTCGCCGCCGGCGCCCACAGCCCGCGGGAGAACAGCTTGCGCCCGCGCTGCTCCGCCACCGCCCAGGATGGGCCCGCCTGCTTGACCCGCCGCGTCAGCCCGGCGTCGCCCGGCGGCAGGCATGCCCAGCCCGGCGGCGGCGCGTGCAGCGTGCCGTCCGGCGCACGAAAGCAGCGGGGATCGGCGGTCGGAGCGAAGCGGAGAGACTCGGGCATGGCGGCCCGCGCAGACCTACCACAGCCCGATCCGTCGCGCGTGGCGACCCGCAAATTCGCTTGCCCGCGGGCGCCTGGCCGGCCATCTTCGGCGCCCCATGAGCGACGAACTCCTCGACGAGACGCGCCGGAGCTGGAACCTCGCGACGCGGGTCCACAACCACCACAAGCGCGATCAGGCCGCGTTCCTGCGCGACGGCGGCTCGACGCTGTTCCCGGAGGAGACGGAGCTCGTCGGCGAGCTCCGCGGCAAGCGCCTCCTGCACCTGCTGTGCAACTCGGGGCAGGACTCGCTCTCGCTGGCCGGCCGCGGCGCGCAGGTCACCGGGGTCGATCTCAGCGACGAGGCGATCGCCTTCGCCTCACGCCTCTCGCACGACGCGAAGCTCCCCGCGACCTTCATCGAGAGCGAGGCCCAGGCCTTCCTCGACCGCGCCGAGCCGGCCAGCTTCGACGTGGTGTTCATGAGCTACGGCGCGCTGATCTGGATCGCCGACATCACCCGGCTGTTTCGTGGGATCGCAAGGGTCCTCGCGCCGGGCGGCCGCTATGTGACCGTCGACTTTCACCCGCTGGTCTGGAGCTTCGACGACGAGCTGCACCTCAAGGACCCCTACTTCGCGCCGGGCCGCGTATTCAGCGATCCGGTCGGCGATTATGTCGGCGCGTCGGGTGCGGCGCTCGCCCCCTCGGGCCTCGCGCCGAACGCCGCCGACCCGAGCGCCGCGTTCTGCAATCCCCACAAGGCGCACTCGTATCAGCACCCGGTCGCGGACCAGCTCACCGCGATGATCGACGCCGGGCTGGTGATCACCACAATACGGGAATACCCCCATGCCAACGGGTGCCGGGTGAATCCTTCTCTAATCGAGCGCGAGGGCCGGCGCTTCACCATGCCGGACGGGGCGCCCAGCCTGCCGCTGATGCTCGCCGTGGTCGCCTCGCGCCCCGGCTGAAGCGACGACCAGCGCCGCCGCCAGATGTTGAGGCGCGGGACCTCGTGTCCTACTGCTCGAAGCAGTAGAGGGCCTTCTTCCAGTTGCAGAACTGCGAGCAGACGAAGGCGGTCCAGTTGGCGGTGCTGGCCGACCAGTGGCCGCCGCCGGTGATGCCGTTGGCGTTGTTGCTGGTCCAGCTGTTGCAACTGGTGAGGGCGTTGAACATCGTGCCGTCGGTGGCGGTGTTGGTGAGGGTCAGGCCCTTGAGGTTGCCGCAGAGGTTGTCGTCGAAGCCGGGCTGGGTCTTGAGCTCGCTGAGGTTGATCGGGGCGAGCAGCGCGCCGTCGATGAGGTCGGCGAAGTTGTTGGCGACGACGACGCCGTCGCGCCGCGCGTAGGGGATGTTCGCCTTGGTGAAGCGGGTCAGCGGGGTCCCGGTGACGTCGGAGGCCCAGACGCGATAGGTGCCCTTGAGGCCGGCGGCGACGGCCAGCGCCTGGCACTTGGCGTCGCCGCCGGCGAGGCCGCCGAGGTTGCCGTCGAAGGTGGCGGAGCTGGCGAACACGATCTTCTGGGCCTTGCAGGCCGAGGAGCAGCCGTCGCCCTCCTCGACGTTGCCGTCGTCGCAGCTCTCGCCGTCGGCGGGGTTCACGAAGCCGTCGCCGCACATCGAGAGCGTGCAATCGGCGTCGCACTCCTTGCTGTTGCCGGCGGCGTCGCACTCCTCGCCCGCGACCTCGTTGCTGACGCCGTCGCCGCAGGCGGGGGCGGTGCAGTCGTCGTCGCAGTTGGCCGTCTCGCCGCCGTCGTCGCAGGTCTCGCCCGCGACCATGTTGAGCTGCTGGTCGCCGCAGAAGGCGACCGTGCAGTCGGCGTCGCAGCTCGCGGTGTCGACGCCGCCCTCGTCACAGCCCTCGCCGGCGGCGTTGTTGACGTGGAGGTCGCCGCAGACCACGAGGCTGCAGTCGTCGTCGCAGGCCGGCGAGTCCGCGCCGTCGTCGCAGACCTCGACGCCCTCGTGGAGGAAGCCGTCGCCGCAGACGGGCAGGGTGCACAGCGTCGTGCAGTCGTCGGTGTCGAGCTTGTTGCCGTCGTCGCAGGCCTCGACCCCGGCCTGAACGATGCCGTCCCCGCAGGTGGCCATGACGCAGGCGTTGCTGCACTCGTCGTCGTCGACCTGGTTGGCGTCGTCGCAGCCCTCGACGCCGACGTGCACGATGCCGTCGCCGCAGGCCGCCGGGGTGCAGCCGGCGAGGCAGGCGTCCGCGTCGCTGGCGTTGCCGTCGTCGCACAGCTCGATGCCCTCGAACATGAAGCCGTCGCCGCAGAAGGCGGTCTGGCAGCCCGCGACGCAGGCGTCGTTGTCGGCGTCGTTGGCGTCGTCGCAGGCCTCACCCGGGTCGATGATGCCGTTGCCGCACAGGTCGACGACGCCGGTGGTGTCGCTCGTGCCGGTGCTGCTGCCGGTGGAGGCGTCGGTGCTGGTCCCGTCGGTGCTCGTGGACGGGTCGGTG
>Ga0075152_10000261_pt1 | contig 41336 bp, 39 predicted proteins | sample JI61114C2DNA_FD_70964 | JGI IMG/M metagenome (GOLD analysis project Ga0075152, IMG submission 70964) | Wastewater effluent complex algal communities from Wisconsin, to seasonally profile nutrient transformation and Carbon sequestration -... | ecosystem: Engineered > WWTP > Effluent > Algae...
GCGTGGGATTACTGCCTGCATCGCGGTGACTTCGTGATGCCGCACGCGAACGGCGCGGGCAGCACGGCGCTGCATGCCACGGATGTGATGCGCTTTGGCTACTGCCTGGCTCAGGGTGGCAAGTGGAAGGACCAGCAGCTCGTGCCGCCTGACTACATCCGCAAATGCCAGACATGGAGTCCCTACAATCCGCACACGCCTTTCAGCCTGCAATGGGAGCACAATGAAGATGGTCATGTGGCGGGTGCGCCGAGGGATGCGTTTTGGAAAAGCGGCGCGGGCGGCTTCTGCCTCTACGTCGTGCCCTCGCTGGATCTCGTGATCTACAAGCTCGGCGGCAAAGACGGCCAGTATGATCCGACGCTGACACGCATCCCGCAGCCGGAGCAGAAGCATGATCGCGACAACTGGCAGCCGATCCCCGGCAATGCTTTTCAGGAAGGATCTGGCGCGGCTTCGCTAGGTCGCGTGCTGGAAATGGTTTGCGCGGCCGTGCGGGTGGAGTGATCAGCCTGCTTTCTTTGCACCCCATGACGACACTCAGCACGCAGGAGGATGAAACCTCTCTCTTCCGCAAAACCTGGACGCTCTACGACGCGATCTCCGAGAAGAACTACATGTTCCATCGGGAGATCTATGCGCATGTATCGGATCTGCTGCGGCAGCGAGGTGGGTATTCACTGCTCGATCTCGGATGCGGCAATGCGCGCTTCCTGGCTCCCTGCCTCCACGCGCATCCTCCGGCCAGCTATGATGGTGTGGATCTCTCCGCCGCGGCACTCGAAGAGGCGGCGCAAAAGCTCAGCGGTCTGCCCGATGTGCGCTGGCATGAAACGGACATGCTGGAGGCGCTGCAAAACGAAGAGCGCTGCTTTGATGTGATCTTCTCCAGCTTTGCCATTCATCATCTGAGCGCTGAGGAAAAGCAGCGGCTCTTCCATGCCTGTGCGCACCGCCTTTCGCCCGGCGGAGAGCTGATCATGGTGGATGTCGTGCGCGAGGACGGCCAGTCCCGGGAGCACTACCTTGATGGTTATCTCGGCAACATGCGTGCGAACTGGACGGCGGTGCCACCGGATGAACTCGAACAGGCCTGTGCGCATGTAGCGTCTTTTGATTATCCGGAGACCCTCTCAGATCTGGACCAGATGGCTGCTTTGGCCGGATTGACGGAAACCCGTGTGGTAGATCGCTTCGCCCAGCATCATGTGCTGGTCTTCAGCCGCTGATCACGGGCTGAGCCGCTCGATCCGCCAGCCGGCGCCATCGCGGACGTAGCGGACGCGGTCGTGGAGGCGGCTCACCCTGCCCTGCCAGAACTCGATTTCATGCGGTTGGATCGTGTAGCCACCCCAGTTCGGAGGGCACGGGATCTCCGCATCGCCAAAGCGGGCCTGCATTTCCAGACTGCGCTGCTCCAGCCAATCACGATCAGGGATGACCTTGCTCTGCTCGGATACCCAGGCACCGATCTGATGACCGCGCGGACGTGAGGCAAAGTAGCTCTCAGCCTCGGAGCGCGGCAGTTTTGAGATCGTGCCACGGACGGTGGCCTGATGATGACGCTGCGTCCAAAGGAAGACGGCACAGGCGCGTGGATCCGCGGCAATCTCGCTGCCTTTGCGGCTGTCGTAGTTCGTGAAAAAGTGGAAGCCCTGGGAGTCGAGTCCTTTCAAAAGCACCGTGCGCACGGATGGCGAGCCATCCAGGCCGACCGTGCCGAGCTGCATCGCGTTTGGCTCGGGGAGTTGATGCGCCAGAGCATCCTGGAGCCAGGCATTGAAGAGCAGCAGCGGGTCGGCGGGCAGCTTGTCCTCGGTCAGGTTGTCGAGTTCGTAGCTCACGCGCAGGTCGCGCAGGGTGTTGGGTGGGAAATCCATCATGGTCGGGAGAAGAAACGCGCGTCATGCCATTGCGGCAATCCCGTGTTTGCGCCTTCATGCAGTTCTATTGTCATGAATGCCCTGACCGGAGTTTTGAGCGATCTCGACCGCGTGCTGCTCAGCGCGGAGGACATCCATGCCCGTGTCGCACACATGGCGAAGCAGATCGAGCGCGACTACGCGGGCAAGCTGATCACCGTCGTGGCGCTGATGGATGGCGCACTCTTCTTCGTCGCCGATCTGCTGCGGCAGATCGATCTGCCGATCCGCCTCGTCACGTTGGGTGCCAGCAGCTACCATGGCGGCACGCAGTCCAGCGGGCAGGTGAAGCTGCAATGGCCCGCTGGCGTGAAATTTACTGGCGAGCATGTCCTGCTGCTGGATGACATCCTCGATACCGGCCTCACGCTCACCGCTTTGCACGAACGTCTCTCCGCCGAGTCGCCCGCCACTCTCCGCACCGGCGTGCTGCTGAATAAGAAGCGTCCCCGCGCGCAAGACAGCCCGCTGGACTACTGCGGCTTCGAGATCGAGGACGAATTCGTCGTCGGCTACGGCATGGATTACCAGGGCCGCTTCCGCAACCTGCCGTGCATCGGCATTCTCAAGCCATGAAGCTGCGTGTGCTTTTCTTTTCCGTGCTGCGCGACATCACCGGATGCAGCGAGATCGAGTGGACCTGCGCTGGCACGACGGCGGCAGATCTGCTGGAGGAAATCTACGCCCGCTGGCCCGCCCTGCGCGCCTGGGACTCCAGCCTGCTCCTCGCCATCGACTGCACTTATGTGAAGCGTGACGCCGCCCTCCACGAAGGCTGCGAAGTGGCCCTCATGCCGCCGGTGCAGGGGGGGTGAACTTACTCATCACAGGCTCCACATCGCCGAAGCACGCGCCTTTCTCCGCCGAGGGAGAGCGTGGCGCTCAGGGCGGTCCGCTGGCAGTGTGGCGGGAGTTTTCACCTGATGCGCCAGACCGCAGGCGATGAGCAGCCGGATGAACCACCAGCCGGGATCATGCTGCTCGTGGCGGTGGCCGAGCTGCGCAGACTCGGGATAGGCGTGATGATTGTTATGCCAGCCTTCACCCATGGTGAGCAGGCCGAGATGTGGGAGATTAAAGCCCTGAACGGCATGACCTTCGAGGTGCCAGTCGCGCTGGCCAATGTTGTGCGCGAGCCAGCCGATGAACCAATGCCCGGTGAGCGAGACGACGATGCGCACCGAGATGCCCCACACGACCCAGCCGATGCCGCCGATGAGATACAGCACCACGGCCCAGGGGAGCTGCTGCGCCATCCAGGTGCGCTGCATCCAACGGTAAATGGGATCTTCAGCCACGCTGGGCTCGATGGTGAAGCGCGGGGGATGATCCAGCCGCATCTGCGTGTGCATTTGCCAGAGCCAGTCACGCCAAAGCGGCCCCTGATCGGTGAAGAAATCATGGCAGCAAGGGTGCCGCTGCGCCCAGTCGCGGATGTCATGCTGGTAGATCATGGCGAGCGGCCCGCCCATGCCCACCACGGTGCCGAGATGCACGAGCAGATACTCCAGCCAGCGCGGGCAGGTGAAGCTGCGATGGATCAGCAGGCGATGCAGCCCCACGGTATGGCCGGTGCAAAGCGTGAGCACTGTGAGGATGAAGGCGACGAGCACTTCATCCATTCCCAAGGTCAGCCATCCACCGATCATCGCCACAAGCAGATGCGCCGTGAACCAAAGCGACTTCACCGGACTCCAAACCACCCTTCCATCACTCGGATTTGTCTCCGCAGTCGCGGCGATCATGCGATGCACCTGGCCGGACTCGCGCTGCTTGGATTCAAGCGTGGTGCCGAAAAAGTGGTGAGCGGCGGCGGTGGCATTCATGAGGATAATGAGTGGAGGTTAGTCGATGAGATCGAGGTCGTGCCGGAGCTGGCAAACGGGCTCCTGCATGTCGCGCTCCGCCACGGCAGTGAGCTCGGCATCACTTTTGAAATGAAGCAGGCGCGACATGCCGATGCGGTTCTGCGAGATCCAGTGGACCACCTTTCGCGCGGCGCTCTGCATCGTCGGCGTTGCTAGACGTGCCGACCAGGCGCGATACTCGCGCAGCGCCCACAGGCACATCACCCAGGCACCCGCGCCCTGCCAGACCTCGCCCGAGTCCGCCATGACGACGATCTCCTGATCCGCCCGCAGATGCTGGATGGCGGGCAGGCGTTTCTTTGCCTCCGGTGAATCATACGGCACGAAGTCGAGCCGCACATAAGCCGGCTGGCCGCTGAGCCATTGCCTGACCCGCGAGCAAAGGCCGCAGCGGGCGTCGTAGAAGAGAGTGAGGGTGTGCATGGGATTTGAGGTTTTGAGTTTCGATGAGCGCGGCAGCGTCTTGGAGTGCGTGCGGCTGTGACGCCGCTTTCGGAAGTCTGCCGAGGTTGGGTAACTGTTCGTCCCGCCGAAAGCGGTGTCGCGCTTGAGCGCTTGCCACCGCACTCCAGGACGCTTCGCGACTTAGGCACCTACTTTCAGCATCGGTGGCACTGGAGGTGGCATCGAGGCGAGGTGGGCGCGTTTGCGCATTTTGGTGAAGACCAGCAGGTTAAAGAAATGCATCGCACCCAGCACCAGGAGCACGACGCCCATCTTGCCGCTGAGCGCTTCAAAAACACCGCGTGCGCCGAGCACGTCTTCCGTGGTCTTCAGGTAGAGCGAGACGAAGCCGATGTTGATGAGGTAAAAGCCGACGACGAGCAGATGGTTCACGCTGTCGGCCAGCTCCTCGTTGCCGTGGAAGCACTCGACGAGGAAGATGCGGCCATTTTTGTGCAGGGTGCGGGCGACCCAGATGGTGAGGGTGATGGCGAGGGCCAGATAGAGGCCATAGGTGAGGACGGTTTCGTTCATGGGGTGGGTTCCTTTCGTGTGTGGGCTTGGTGTTTGTTGTGTTGGTAGTTTCAGATACTTCTGAAACATAAGATCAAAAAAGGGGGCTAGCCGAGCAGTCTCATGGCCCACTGGAGGGCGGAGGCATGCTTCATGCTGGCGACGGTGTCGGACACCTTCATGCCAAACTCGACGAACTCCTGAAGCTCCTTCATCTGGCGGTGGAAGTCTTTCCCAGGGCCTGCCGCCTCGCCCTTTGTGTCTTCCGAGCACTTGCGTAGCACGGTCAGAGCGGGGTCCAGCTCCCGGCGTTTCCGCTCTTTGGCGATGGTGATGAACATTTTCCAGACGTCCTTCTCCGCCTCGAAATACTCCCTGCGTTCGCCCTTTTTCACCACGAGCCGGATGAGGCCCCAGCCGATGAGCTCACGGATGTTCGTGTTCGCATTGCCCCGGCTGATGTGGAGCCGCTCCATCATGTCCTCCGTATGCATCGGCTCCGGGGCGGTCATGAGCAGCGCGTGGATCTGCGCCATCGTGCGGTTGATGCCCCAGTTGCTCCCCAGCGCACCCCATTGAGCGATGAACTCCTCACGCGAGGTTTCCCAGTTCGCGGGGGCGTCAGTGGCTGTTTCGTCAGGCATCTTACTTTCAGATAGTTCTGAAAGTTAGGTCTGGCAAGCTGGTAGTTCAAAAATCTTCAAAAGACGCTTCATCACCTCACAACAGGCATTTCAGTCTCGCCAAAATCCGGTCCTGAAGTCAGGCTCAAGATGATGAAAAAGCTGACTCTACTCCTTCTGCCACTCAGTCTGGTTTCCTGCATGCTTCCGCCTCCACCACTGGCTCCCCGCCCACCCTTTTCATCGGAGCGTTCAGCGCCTCCACGCCCGAGGCCACGCCCGCCTACCTCTGACAACAATCCACAAAACCTCATCGGCCTCAGCGTGGCGGAAGCCGCCCACCGTGCCGGATTGATGGGCCTGAGCTACCGCGTCGTGAAGCGCGACGGCATCTCCTACCCCGTGACCATGGACTACAGCGAGTCTCGCCTGAACTTCAGCATCTCACACGGCCGAGTCATCGCGGTGACGCGTGGGTAAAGATGACTCACCCCCACAAAGCCAGCAGATGACGCAGAGAGGCTTGGAGATCGACTTCAGGGGAGGTGGTGTCAGCAATCTGCGGGGAGGGTTTCGTTTTTGGAAGTGCCTTCATTTCTGAAAGCTAGTTCGGCGCGCCTTTACAGAAGTGGAGTACTGCTTTTTTCCTGCTCAGACGTGAGTGCTACAGTCTCGCGGACGAGCCTGATGTCGGTCTCTGAGGTGTGTCAGGTGGTGAGAAGCTTTGATTCATGCGAAGGAATAAAGGAGTGGCACCGCGCTCCCAGGGTCATGCGAGTGATGATTCTTCTTCCAATACTGGTGGTGCTGAGTGCCTGCCAGCGCGTGGGCATTTCCCATCAGAAGACGCTCAGGCGCTCGATCTTCCAGTTCGATGGCATAGGCGCATATGCCTACGAGTGCGGTCTGACGGGCCAGCTCGAAACGGGGCGCTCTTCGTCCTCCAGAGTCACCGCTGGTGGCTGCGCTTCCTGCCGCTGACCCTCATGAAGACACTGTACGCCATCTTCTTCTCCATGGGTTTGTCGGCAGTAGCCGCCGAACTGACTTTCACCGGGCCGCAGGAGGCGGAGGTCACTGTGGAGACGCTTTCCTCGGATGACATCGTGGCGCGGTCCTACTCGCTGCGGTATGCGCTGACGGAGGGCGCGTGGAAGATGGATGTCGGCGTGGGGATCAATGAGTTTGATCTCGACTACTCGCCGGTGCTCTTTGGGACGGATGAGACGCTGAGTGAGAAGACACAGCTTCTGAATTTCGGCCTGACGCGGCGGTGGAACTCTGAGTGGTCAGGCACGGTGCGGTTCAGTGCCTACGATGGGTATTCCGATTACCGGTCGATCTGGATCGCTGAGTTCTACCGACAGTTTTTTGGTGCGTTTCCAGACTATTACGACCCGGAGCCGCAGGGGCAGTCTTTCGGCATGACGGCGAAGTGGGACTACCTCCCTGGCTCTGGCAGTGTGGCTTTGTCGGTGGATTATGGTCGGGACGAAATCGCTCCTGGCTGGAGTTTTAACTCGGCCACTGGGAGGCCAGAGCCGGGTCGTGAGATCCTGGACACGATCTCTGGCAGTCTGCGGCTGGAGCAGGCGCTGAATGGCTGGCTAAAGACGGAGCTGGAGGTGAATGTGCGCCAGATCACGAACCGCGATCCGCGCTATGGTATCCGCCACTCATGGGCTGCGGTCGCTGGGCCGCTGGGCTTTCGCCTGACAGGCGGCTACACGCAGGAGGCTCCGTCATTCGATGCGGTGTATGGCACAGCGCTGGTGGAGTGGCGATTCCTGCCCGAGTGGACATGCCACATTGGCTACCGAGTGTATCAGGACAGTGGTGAAATCCAGGCATCTGGATTCAATGCTCTGGCACCGCCTGTGGATTCGCGGGAACTCTTCGCCGGGCTGCAATGGGAGCGCGGTAGCCTCACCCTGAGCGCGGGTGTGGGGATGCTCAGGACTGACTACGAGCCTCTGTCTGAAGATAACGAGTTCTTCGGCAATCTCTACCGTGACCGCGAGTGGATGACCTTCCGTATCGCGGCGGCACTGCGCTTTTAACACCAACCCAACCATGAAAATCATCACCTCATTGATCCTGTCCGCGTCACTCGGTTTAGCCAACGAGATTCCTGTCGGTGACGTGGCTGTGAACCAGACATTCGCCATTCGCTCAGGCAGCCAGTTTCAGAGTGCCAGCCTGCAATCGTATGAGGGAAAGATCGTGATCATCATGATGATGACACCTTGGTGCCCTTTTTGTCAGAGCAATGCGAGTGCTGTGGGAGAAGGGCTGCTGGACTACTTCAACTCGAGTTCACGCGGCAGCCTGAAAGGCAAGAATGCCCAGGGCATCCCCATCGAAAGCGTGCTGCTCTCCACGGAAGAGGCGGCTCAGTGGGACAGTGTGAATGCCAGCTTTGCCTCGACCAATGGCTATGGGCAATGGGGGCTCGATGCGACCACCAGCCGTAGCAGTCCACGCCGGGCGCTGGGCTACTTTCGTGGCGGGTTAATTGCTTCCTCGAACCTTTACAATTGGGGCGAGGATCGCAGGCGTGTGGTGGTGCTGAACATGGTGCGGGATTCCGCCACCCACGAATACCGCGAGATCGTGATCAACCAAAACTCCTTCACCTCCAGTGACAGCGTGGATGCCCGCGCAGCGATCGATGCGATCCAGCCGGAGACCATCACGAATCCGCCCGCCATCACGACACAGCCTGCTTCCACGACGATCAACGGTGGGCAGTCAGCGCTGTTGAGCGTCGTCGCCACAGGTGATGCGCCGCTGACTTATGCATGGTTTCGCGGGGAGAGTGGCACCACGACCCAGCCGGTGGGGACAAACAGCGCCACCTTGGTGACCCCAGTGCTCACAGAGACGGCGAGTTTTTGGGTGCAGGTGACGAATGCAGCCCATCCTACCGGAGTTGATTCAGAGGCAGCCACGGTGACGGTCCTGGTGTCTCCGGTGCCTCTGATCTCCACGACCCCTTCATTGAATCCTGGGAATCTAGGCGGCAGCTACAGCACCACATTGGCAGCTCATGGCGGCAGAGCGCCCTATACTTGGACGATCAGCGGCGGCGCATTGCCTGCTGGCATCACTCTGAGTACGGCGGGTGTTTTATCCGGTATCCCGACCGCCTTGGGCACGAGTGATTTCACGGTGCAGCTAGAGGATGCGGATGGCTTCACCGACACTCGGGCTTTCAGCCTGCGCGTCAGTGACTTGAGCATCCTGACCGCATCGTTGCTGACCTCGGTGCGGAATGTGACCTTCCAGCAAAGCCTCGCCAGCACTGGCGGCACTGCGCCTCTCAACTGGGGTTTGAGTGCTGGCAGTCTCCCTGCTGGATTGAGCCTGAGCAGTGCGGGCATCCTTTCTGGAAAGCCAAGCCCCACGGCTAGCAGCACCACCTTCACCGTCCAACTCACCGACGGCACTGGCATCGTGGTGATGCGGACGTTCACCCTGCCGGTGTCAGCCGTTTTTTTGCCTCCAACGCTTCTTCCGATCTCATTCCCAGCACTAACCATCGGTGCTGAATGGAGCTACACGGTCACGGCGCTGAATCACCCGAGAACCTTTGCCATCACGGGTCTGCCGAAGGGCTTGAAATTTTCTACCACCACGGGTGCCATCACCGGGCGTCCGCAGGCCTCAGGGCTCTACAATGTGCAGGTGCGTGCCACGAATGCGGGCGGCTCTAGTCCGGTGATCACGGTGCCGCTCGTGGTGCGTGCCTTGGATAAAAACTTCGTCGGCACCTTCGGCGGACTGGTGAGCCGACACCCGACGGTGAATGCCGGCCTTGGTGGCACGCTCACAGTCACGACCACCTCCCTCGGCAGCTATTCCGTCAGACTCGTGGGTGCCCTGGCCGGTAGCGGCACCAGCGCTGCGGCGAAAGCCTACACGGCGAAAGGCTTTCTGTCGGCAGATGCTCCTCAGCTCTCTCTCCCCATCTCCGGGCACACGCTGGCTCTGACCTTCGACCCCGCGCTGGGACAAATGGTGGGCACGCTCGGCGCAGCATCGGTGAGTGCTCAGCGATCCTTTTGGAATGCGACGACGAACCCTGCTGAATCTCTCGTGGGCTACTACAGCATGGCCTTTGATCTGGCCGATGCTTCGGACCGAGGTTTGGCCGCCATACCTCAGGGGACCGGTTTTGCGACCTTCAGCGTGAGCCTCGCAGGCATGCTCACGACAGTGGGCAGGACAGCGGATGGGGAGACGATCACCAGCGCCAGCTTCCTGTCAGCAGGCGGCGATTTCTGGGCTTATGCGCCGCTGTATAAAAACCGTGGCAGCCTGCAAGGCACGATGCAGATCACCGAAGATGCTCAGCAACACTTCGCCGAAAATGAGATCGCTGGAGCCCTGACTTGGTTCAAGCCGACGGTGGCCGGGCGCAATTATGCGAGCACCTTCGGCCCTCTGAATTTGAATGTGGCGGGTGCTTACCTGGCCCCAGCGAGTCGGGGTAGTGTGGTGCTCGGGCTGCCTGCTCCAGGTGCCGTGAATTTGAGCTTCACCGATGGCGGGCTGGCTAGCTCTGCGACAGATCCTGATCTGAGTTTCATCCTCACCGATGCCTACAAAGCGGATCTGAAAAATGCCATCAATCCAGGCAAGGTGGCGCTCGCGCTGAACCCGGCCACGGGTTCCATTTCAGGCACCTTTGACCTGAGAGAAACGGCCCCCGCTTTGGTTCGTGCCAAGGTCCCCTTCCAAGGCCAAGTCGTCAGACTCAAGGGCGGCACGCCAAAGGCCGTGGGCTACTTCCTGCTGCCACAGATCCCGGCCACTGGACAATCAGCATCCGCAGCCCCGATACTCTCAGGTGGCATCAAACTGGAGTAGCTCGCAGGCAGAGCTATGCGTCACGAATTGACGCGCGGGTAATCAGCCCCACAAAGCCAGCAGATGCCGCAGCTCGGCTTGAGGATCGGCTTCGGGGGAAAGGGTGTCGGCGATCTGCTGCTCCAAGTGGCTGCGGAGACGCTGGCGGAGGCGTGAGAGCTGCACGCGGGCTGCGGTCTCGCTGATGCCGAGACGCTGGGCGGCTGCGGAGGTTTCGCCATGATTGGCGGTGCCGGAGAGCCAGGGTTTCAGCACGGTCCAGGTGTCCGCTTTTCCAGCGCTGATAAGCTCTGTTTCGAGGCTGCTGAGGGCGCGATGAATCAGGGCACAGGCCCAGGCGCGGTCAAACTCCACATCGGGCTGCGTTTGCGCGTCATCGGCAATTTCATCGACAAGTGCTTCCGCATTATCGGTGATGGCTGAGCCGCGTTTGGCGGCCTGCTGGGCTCGCCGCTCGCTGATGAGAAAGTGACGCGCTGAGGCAAAGAGGTAGTTGCGAAAGCGACCGCGCGTTGACTCGGCTCCAGCAAGCTGCCTGCCGCTCAGAAGACGGGCAAAGAAGGCCTGTGTCATCTCGCCAGCCTCATCGGCATCACTGATCCAGCGGCGCATCTGACCCTCGATGGGGCGGTAGTAGATTTCGCAGAGTTCAGCCAGCGCGGCACGACCTTGCGGTGTATCTCCCTTTGCCGTCTGGACGAGGCTCCAGCGAGTATGGTGACTGCTCTTCGCGCTGTTCATGGTTTGGGCTGAAGACGGACGATGAACTCCTGCAATTGCTCACGCCGTTTCAGCGGCAGCGTTTCCTGTTTTGCCAACTGCTGCAAAGCGGGGATATGCGCGGCTGTGACGCCGGCGCGCAGCAGCAACAGGCCCTTGGTCCAGAGATAATCATCGCTGCGCAGACCGAGCAGCTTGATCACTTCACCTGCCAGATACTCGCGGTCCGCAGCATCTGGCACGCTGCCGTTCATGCCCCAGAGGCAACGTCCGGCGACGTTGGTGATGTCTGGGTGATACGCCAGCTCCATCAGCCGCTTCACCGCAGCGCGTGACTTGTTCTCCACCACGCTCAGCGCATGATAGAACGTGTTGTAACCGAGCTGCGAATTGCCCACGAGCATGTCGCCATGGTCATCTTTATCGAGGTGTGACCACTCGATGAGCCGCGCCTCGATTTCAGGACCGACTTGCGTGCCCCAGAGCACACCGAGAATGATGCGGCTGTCGATGCCATCCATGCTGCGGTCACGCTGGGCCGCCGCCATGCCGCGCTCAAGCAATGGCAGAACAGCCGCTCCGTGAGCATTCCTGAAGTCCTCATTAAAAAGTGCGCGGTAGGCCCAAAGAAGCCCGCTGATTTCCTCCTCGGTGCAAATGCCAGCCAGCTTGTCCAAGAGTGCCCGATCTTCCGGCTGGAGCTTGCAAGACCTGAGTGCGCGGAGTGCCGATGTTCGTAGCGCTGGGGACGCTGAATCGAGATGCCTGAGCGCCGCCTCACGAAAGGGAGTGTGATCAAAGCTCAACTCGTGCAGGCCAGGGACTGTATCCAAAGCAGCTCTCACGCTGTTCGTGTCTGAAGAATTCAAAGCCACCTGCACCTCTTGAATCACCTGTCTTTGTGACTCCACGCTGACCGATTTCATCGCTGCAGAAACCCATGCCTGAGTTTTGTCTCGAATGGGCTTTTCGGCCTCGTATTTGCGGAGACTCTTTTCGCGAAGAGTTTCTGCGGGTGGTGGAAGCTCTGGTAGCTTGCCATCGGCGATTGCTTGCCAGGCGGGTTTGCCGCCGATGATCACTTTCGGCTTCCAACTTGGGAAGGATGGTACGAGTAGCACTGCTAGCGCACCGCCGATCATACGCTCCCAAGGTAGCGGACGAAGATCAGGGGTTTTGTTTTGCCGCAGCAGCATCCAGGCGGAGCGCAGTCTTGGAAGGCAGAGCCAGATTGCCGAGAGCAACCCTGCGGCATCTACGGCGGCTAAAATGGAGCGAGAGGCTTTTAAGCCATCGGCCAACCAATCATGCAGCACGGCTGTCAGAGTTAAAATGAGGACCAGGAAGGCCAGTCCAGAACCGGCCCAAGCCACTGTGCGCAGGCCGCGAAGGACGGCCATCGAAGTGGAGGCTCTGAGTCGGCCATCGATCAATGCCATCAATGTCAAGGCTGCAAAGAAAGCCCCAATCGAGCTACGACCCATGGCGAAATAGGCGAGCGAGGAAAGGCCATAGAAAGTGATGCTCTGCCATGGGAACAAGGACATCAGCGCCAAGACAGCAAAGAAGGCACCCGAGGGACCGCCTCCCGTCGCAAAATACGAGAGTGAGAACAGGCAATAGAAAGTGATGTTTTGCCATGGCAGCGGCGCGGGCGATTCGCCTGCCAAATGACGCCGCAACTGCCAGAGGCCAGCCAGTCCGCAGATGCCGGAAATGAGCAACCCGCCTGCTAAGGGCCAGCCAGTGAAACGTGCGAGAGAGATCAAAATGCCGGCGAACGCAGCGATAAGCATCAACGCCGTCTGCGAACGAACCCCGAGCGCTCCACTGACTGACGTCGTCTCGCTCTGATGGGCGTTTTCCAATTCGGTGCGCAGTTCATTCGCGGAGCTGGGGCGCTGTTCACGCCGCTTTTCCAAAGTCCGCATCACCACGCCATCCAGCCGGGCATCGACTCCGCTGGCCTCGCTCGGTGTGGGGAATCGGCCCAGCGGCAGCTCACCTGTCAGCATTTCATAAAGCACGACACCGAGGCTGTAGATGTCCGCCCGATGGTCCACATCGGCGGGCTTTTCCACCTGCTCCGGGGCCATGTAGGCGAGCGTGCCGAGCTTGGCCCCGCTTTGTGTGAGGGTAAAGGGCAGCACGCCTTCATCACGCAGCTTTGCCAAACCAAAATCGACAATCTTCACCCGGCCTTCGGTGTCGATGAGGATATTCTCGGGCTTGATGTCGCGATGCAGCACGCCGTGCTCATGGGCATAGTGAAGGGCATCGCAAAGCTTCGGCACGATGGCCAGCGCCTCCCGTGTGGTGAGCCCGCCATTCTGCATCGCTTGGCGCAGATTCACGCCATCTATGTGTTCCATCAGCAGGTGAGGCACGGGCTTTTCACCAAAGTCATAGACCTGCACGATGTGCGGATGACTGAGCCGAGCCAGCGCGCGTGCCTCCCGGCTGAAGCGCTCCAGCCATTCGGGATCATTCGCCCGCTCTGCTGAGAGCACCTTCAGCGCGACGGTGCGGTTCAGGTGCGGCTGCTGCGCCCGGTAAACCCGCCCCATTCCGCCCTGGCCGATCATTTCCTCAATCACGAGCTGTGAGAAAGCTGCGCTGAGTTGCTGAATCTCCTCCTCGGGTGGTCGAGGCGGGCTCGCCTCTTCAAAGGTCCGCTTCAGCAAGCACGCCGGGCAGACACCATCTGGGGCATCATCAGAAAGGGGCGTGTGGCAGGTCTGGCAGGTGGATGGATTCATGGCTGCCTGATCATGCGCATTGGAGACAGAAGTGTTTCACACTTTGCCCGAATCGACCTGCCCCAGCAGCTCCTCGACCAGCCTCGGCACCTCAACCGTCGCGGGGCCGAGGCGTTGCTCGGTGAACTGGCCGCTGATGCCGGTGGCTTCCAAGTTCACCTCGATCAGGCGGGCGCAGCCGTGCTCGGCGGCGAGGCGGACGAAACCTGCGGCGGGATACACGACTCCGCTGGTGCCGATGCAGAGGAAGACATCCACGGTCTCCAAAGCACGCATGATTTCATCAATGTAATAGGGCATCTCGCCGAACCAGACGATGTCGGGCCGCATCCTGCCGGTGGTCTTGCAAATTTGGCAGATGATGTCGAGGCCCAGATCCCCTTCCCAATGAGTGCTCATGTGGCAGCGTGCGCAGCGCACTTTTTTGAGCTGCCCGTGCATGTGCAGCAGCTTCGTGGCACCCGCGCGTTCGTTCAGGTCATCCACATTCTGCGTGATGTGCAAAAACGGACCTGGCCACTCGCGCTCCATCTTCACCAGCGCGTGATGAGCGGCATTCGGCTCCACGGTTTTCAAAGCGGCACGACGCATGTTGTAAAAGCGATGCACTAACTCGGGGGCGTCATCAAAAGCCTCCGGCGTGGCGACCTCCTCGATACGATGCCCTTCCCAGAGTCCGTCTGCCCCTCTGAACGTAGCGACGCCGGACTCTGCGGAGAGTCCGGCGCCGGAAAGAACGACGAGGCTGGGGTGTGTGAGCCCGGCCATGACGTGAGATTAGTTATTCGGGGCAGGGGCTGGAGCGGCTGGAGGCGCGGGGACGGGAGCTGCTTCGGCTGCTGCGGGTGTGCCCACTTCCTCGCCTTTGCTGTTCGTGACACGGGGTTTTCCCTTGCCAGAATTCATGCCTTCATAGTGCATGGTCAGTTCCTCACCTGCTTCACCGGTTTTGAAAGTGATGCTCTTCGCGGCATCATCTTCCTTCACGATGACCACGCCAGGGATCAACTTGATGCCGAGCTTGGCGGCGGCTTTGTCAGGGTTCGAGGCAGCCTCTTTTTGATATTCCTGAATCTTTTCCATGAACCCAGGGGCGAACTTCGCCACGATGGCGCCGCCTCCCAGGAAGAGTACGACAACGATGACGAGGCAGCCGATGCCGCCAATGGCCAGACAGGACATGCCTTTTTTCTCTTTCACGACGGGGATTCCAGGAGGTGTGCTCATAAGTATTTTTTAAGTCTGAGTCTTCATGATGCATAAGCGGGCCTCGGGGCACCAGATCATTTTCAGGGAGATTTCGACATTTGTAGATTCATCGCCATCATCGCCCCTCATGCGCACCAGTCTGATCTTCTGCCTCATGTCCGCCACCACCTTCGCCCAAAGCCTGACCTACCCCGTCACCCGAAAAGACGACAGCGTCATCGATGACTACCACAGCACGAAGGTGGCCGACCCCTACCGCTGGCTGGAAGATGACAACAGCGAGGAAACGAAGGCCTGGGTGAAGGCGCAGAACGAGGTGACGTTTGGTTTCCTCAAAGCCATCCCAAAGCGCGAGCAGATCCGCGAGCGCCTGCAAAAGGCCTGGAACTACGAGCGCACGGGCATTCCGTTTGAGCATGGCGGGAAGTGGTTCTTCAACCGCAACTCCGGCCTGCAAAACCAGAGCGTGCTGTATGTCGCCGACTCGCTCGAAGCCGAGGCGCGCGTGCTGCTAGATCCGAACGCGCTCTCGAAAGAAGGCACGACTTCACTCACCGAGACGGCACCGAGCGAGGATGGCAAATGGCTCGTCTATGGCGTGTCGAAAGCGGGGAGCGACTGGCAGGAATTCCGCGTCAAAGACATCGCCACCGGCAAGGACACGGAGGATTTGATCGAGTGGGTGAAGTTCAGCGGAGCCTCCTGGGCGAAGGACAGCAGTGGCTTTTATTACAGCCGTTACCCGAAGCCGAAGGAAGGTGCCGCACTCACGGAGGCGAACAAAAATCAGACCGTCTATTTCCACCAACTCGGCACCCCGCAGAGCGAGGACAAGATGATCTATGCTCGCCCTGATCAGCCCGATTGGGGCCTGCATGCCTATGTCACTGACGACGGTCATTACCTCATCTACAGCGTCACCCACGGCACCGACCCGAAGAACCGCTTCTTTTACCAAGATCTGAAGCAGGCGGACGCGAAGGTGGTCGAGCTGCTGAATGACTTCGATGCATCCTACAGCTTCATCGAAAACATAGGCACCACCTTTTACTTCCACACTGATCTCAAAGCCCCGCGCTACCGAGTCATCGCCATCGACGTGACGAAGCCCGCCCGTGAAAACTGGCGCGAGATCATCCCTGAAGGCGCGGACAAGCTCGACAGCGTCTCCTGCGTCGATGGTCAGCTGCTCTGCAAAAGCCTCAAAGACGCCCGCAGCGCCATGGTGGCCTATGATTTGGAGGGCAAAAAGCTCCGTGACATCGAGCTGCCCGGCATCGGCACCGTCGGCGGATTTGGCGGCAAGCGCAGCGACAAGCTCACGCACTACGCCTTTACCAGCTTCACCACGCCTGGAGCGATCTACCGCTACGAGGTCGCCAGCGGGAAGAGCACTCTTTGGAAGCAACCCAAGGTCGATTTCGATGCCTCACCCTACGAGACCACGCAGGTCTTCGTGAAGAGCAAGGACGGCACGAAGGTGCCCATGTTCCTCGTCCATAAAAAAGGCCTCAAGCTCGATGGCAGCAACGCCACGCTGCTCTACGGCTACGGCGGCTTCGACATCAGCCTCACACCGAACTTTTCCATCGGTCGCGCCATCTGGCTGGAGCTCGGCGGCGTCTATGCGCTGGCGAATCTGCGCGGTGGTGGCGAATACGGAGCCGAGTGGCATCTCGCTGGCACCAAGCTGCGGAAGCAGAACGTCTTCGACGACTTCATCGCCTGTGCCGAGTGGCTGCAAAAGGAAGGCTACACCTCACCGAAAAAGCTCGCCATCATGGGCGGCAGCAATGGCGGCCTGCTCGTCGGAGCCTGCATGACTCAGCGCCCTGAACTCTACGGTGCCGCACTGCCTGCCGTCGGCGTCATGGACATGCTGCGCTTCCACAAATTCACCATCGGCTGGGCCTGGAAGAGCGACTACGGCAGCAGCGAAAACGCCGACGAGTTCAAGGCCATCTACGCCTACTCACCGCTGCACAATCTGAAGCCCGGCACGCGCTATCCCGCCACCCTCGTCACCACCGCCGACCACGACGACCGCGTTGTCCCCGCCCACAGCTTCAAGTTCGCCGCCCGCCTCCAAGAATGCCACGCCAAGGGCGATGACGCCCCACCCGTCCTCATCCGCATCGAAACCAGTGCCGGCCACGGTGCCGGCACCGCCCTGACTAAAGTCATCGAAGAGACGGCCGACGAATGGGCCTTCCTCTGGAAGGTGCTGGGGATGGAGTGATTGCCTCAAAAATCTGGAGTCTCCGCGGATCGGTAAAAGGTGGTGTAGCCTCCTTTCCCATCGGCGCGGAAACCGTACTCTTGGGATAAAACCTTTGCTTCAGGTGGACGGGTGAAGCGGATCTGCCAGTAGATGTGATGCCCGTCGCCTTCCACCAAATCCGTCCGCACCACTTGGGCGTTGGCATGCTCCGAGAGAAATAGTTTCTCTGCTTCATCCCGGTCAGGAAGTGGCTCCAGTGTCTGATAGACGGCAAAAAACGAGAGTGCGAGAACCACCAGCGTGAACCCCGAGAGCACCAGACAGCCTTGGCGTTTCATATCCAGCATCACTTCAGCGAAAACATCCGGTCCACGGGCCGATCACGCTGTTCGACCATCTGTTCCAAAAAGCCATTTTCTCGCAATACTCGGCGGTTAAACTCAATGAAGTCCATGTACCTCTCCGCACTCATCCGCAGGGGCGGCGCGGGTGGATCAGGGTCGAAGGGGAGTTCGAGGTTCATAAGTAGGACTACAGTCTGGCGGCAAAAACTTCTCTTATGAGGCATTATTGAAGGCGCTAACGCGCATTCACAAGATCTGAATATCGATCCCTGATTGCAAAAGCCTGCATGACGAGGACTGATAATGCCCTCTTGCTGCCATAACATCCCCTCATGAAAACGACATGCCTACTTCTGCTCTCCTGCCTCATGGCAGTGTCGGCATCGGCGCAGTCGTTTGAGGAGACGCTGGGGCTTCAGCCGGTGAAGATCACGCTGGATGAGGCGGTGCGTGGGGTGATGGAAAAGAGTTTGGATGTGCGCATCGAGTGGCTGAACTGGGCGGTGGCGGATGAGCAGACGGCTGCGGCGCTGGGGAAGTTTGAGCCGTCGTATTTCCTGACCTCGACGTGGCGTGAGTCGGACCTTCCTCAGAATGCTCTCGACTATGTGCAGACAGGCGGGGTCATCATCCCGCTGACAGAGCCGCGACTCTTCAATCAGCAGAGTTTGCTCACTCAGACGGGTATCTCGGGGAAGCTGCCGACGGGCACGGAATACAAGATCTTTGCCAGTACGGGAGTCTTTAGAAATGACCTGAACGTGCAGCGTCCGCCTGCGATTTTTTATCCTGAGTATGCGGCGGCGGTGGGGGTGAGTTTGACCCAGCCTTTGTTGCGTGATTTTGGCCCATCGGTCAATCTGGCGGAGGTGCGGGTGAGCCGGCGGAATGCGGCCATCGCGGATGCGAAGTGGGAGCTGCAGTTTCAGCGGTCGCTGTCGCAGGTGATTTCGCAGTATTTTGACCTCATCTTTGCCATCGAGAATGTGGAGGTGAAGCGCGAGGTGATGGCTTTTGCGCGCACGCTGGTCGCTGAGAATCAAAAGCGGCTCGAACTCGGGGTGCTCTCCCCCGCCGAGGTGCAGGAGGCGGAGGTCGCTGTGGCAGTCTCACGCGAGGAGGTGATCACGGCGCTGAGTACGGTGGTGGAGAAGCAGATGGTGCTGAAGACGCAGATGCTCGGCACGGTGGATGAGGGTGCCGGGATGGTATTTTTGCCCAAGGACTCGCTGCCGCACATCGCACCGCCGCTGGATCGTGCGCGGCATTTGCAGAGTGCGCTGCAGCGGCGGCCAGACCACCGCAGCGCGCTCGAAGAAGCAGACAAGCAGGCAATCATCGTGAAGTACACGCGCAACCAATTGCTGCCACGGCTCGACCTGCAGGCGACGCTGACGGCGAACGGGCTGAGCAGCAGCTATGGCAGTGCTTTTGATCGCGCTTTCAATCGCCAGGGCTATGACACGCAGGTGGGATTTCAATTCAGCGTGCCGCTGGGGAATGGCACGGCGCGGGCGAATCGTAATGCGGCGGAGCATCGGCAGCAGCAGGCGATTTTAAACATCGCCCGCAGTGAGCTGACGATCTCCACGGAGCTCGACACCGTGCTGGCACGAGTGAAGGCGGCGCGGGCGAAGATGGAGTCCACGCGTGAGTCGGAGCGGCTGGCGGAAAAGCTGCTGGAGACGGAGCGGAAGCGCCTGGAGCAGGGGCTGGCGCGCACCTTTGATGTGCTGCGGGCACGGGCATCGCTCGCCGAGGCGCGCACGCGGTATCTCGCGGCGCATTCTGAGTACAACCAATCCGCCACACAGCTCCATCTCGTGGCCGGCACCTTGCTAGAGCGCTATGGCATCCGCATCGACCGAGGTGGCCCGCAGCCGAAGTTGGTGCGTGGCATGAAGTGACCTTTGTCATTGGCTGCGCGATGATTGTTCTCGTGCAAAAGAAGCATGACTAATGCACGTTCAAACTGACGTGCGTCCCATTCTGCTCATTACTCTCGCTGCTGCCATCGTTCTGCCTGTCCTGGCAGATGAAGGGGCCGTGCTTTTCAAAAACGTCTGCGCGCAGTGCCATGGTGAGAAAGGCGAGGGCAAGATCGAGGTGCGGTCACCCTCCATCGCCAATGAGCCTGTGTGGTATGTGACGACCCAGCTCACGAACTTCCACGATGGCAAACGCGGGTCCGACACGACCGCCGATCCGCAGGGCGCGATGATGGCCGCCATCGCGAAGTCGCTGAAGCCTGAGCAGATCAAGGCCGTGGCGCAGTATGTGGAGAGCCTGCCGCTGGTGGTGCCGAAGGAGCGCGAGATCGCCGGAGCGGATGTGAAGCGCGGGCAGGAGCTTTTTTATGAACGCTGCATGGAGTGTCATCGCTACAATGCCAGCGGAGAGATGGCCTTTGGCAGCCCGCCGCTCATTGGCAGGCAGGGCTGGTATCTGCTGGATCAGTTGAAGAAGTTTAAGAAGCTCCATCGCGGTGCTGCGAAGGGCGATGAAAAGGGCGCGAAGATGGTGCAGATGGCCACGCTTTTCATCGAGGACGAGCAGGAGATGAAAAACGTGGTGGGCTACATCCTCACACTGAATCCCACGCCGACGGAAGAAGCGGGTGCCGATCTCTTCAAAGCACCCGCAGCGGGACAGTGACATCACAGACATGGCGGCTAGAGTCAGCGCATGGGCGCTCACCTCACTCTCATCGCTGCTGTCTCGGCGGATGGATTCATCTCGCGTGGGAAAGGCGTGCCGTGGGAGCTGCCAGTGGATCGGGCGCACTTCCGCGCTGCTACGCGCGACAAGTGGCTGCTGCTCGGGCGGCGCACGTTTGAGGAAATGCGCGGATGGTTTCAGCCGGGGCATCATGCGCTGGTGCTCACGCGGGATGACAAGCTGTCCGTGCCCGGCGGACAAACCGTGAACTCGGTCACCGAGGCAGTGCGCCTGGCGAGCGATGCGGGCGAGTCTGAACTCGTCTGCTGCGGCGGTGCGGAGATCTATGCAGCGGCGATGCCACACGCGCAGCGGCTGGTGATCACTCATGTGCATGAGATCCTCGGTGGCGGGCTGCCTTTCCCGGTCATCTCGCCGCGTGAATGGGAACCGGTCATCCGCCATGCACACGTCATGGATGCTCAGCACACATTTGATTTCGAGATCGTAACGTATCAGCGCGTGATGCGGCGCGACTTTGATCTCGCGGCGTGAGGAGAGTATTCCCGGGCTTTAGCCCGAAAGGTATCGTTACGGGCTAAAGCCCGGGAATACTCTCCGACCTCAGCGCTGGTTCGTCATCGAGCCGCGCAGGGCGGTGCGGTAGTTCACCACGGCATCGGCGATGGCGCTGGCGACGGAACTGCGATAGGTGTCGGAGGCGATGAGGCGGCATTCGTTGCCGTTCGTCACGAAGCCGCCTTCAAAGAGAATGCCGGGGCGTTTGCAGCCAGTGAGCACGCTCCACTGGGCGCGCTTGATGCCGCGATCGACGAACTTGAAGCGACTGATGACCATGGCATGAACAGCGGTGGCGAGAGCGATGTTCGCGGAGTCGTGCGAGTTGCCCGTGGTGCCGTTATAATTGAAACCGCCACCGCGCTCCAGGCTGGCGGAGCTGCCCTGGGGAGTCAGCGCAAATGTCTCGATGCCTGAGGCCACCGAACTGCCGCCGGAATTGAAATGCAGGCTGACGAAGATGCTGCGCGGCGTGGCATTGGCGATGGCGACACGTCCGCCGAGGCTGACGAAGGTGTCGTTGGGCCGCGAGAGGATGACTTTGAAGCCCTTCTTCTGGAGCGCATCCTTCAGGACGTAGGACATTTTCAGCGCGAAGTCTTTTTCATAACCATAGACGCCGCGTGCACCCGCGTCGTGGCCGCCGTGACCGGCATCCACCACCACCGTATCGAAAGGTTCACCATCCGTGATGTAGGTCGGGCGCAGGACGGGGTCGATCAGCTTGCACAGGTCCAGCCGGGAGAAGAGGGCGCGTCCGCCGGACTCCAGCACAGGGAAGCTGAGGATGAATTTGATGTTGTTGATCAGCATCTCCTGGCTGCCGATGCTGGCTTTCAAAATGAGGTTGTTGGAGCGCAGCCAGACATGTTTGCCATCCACCTTGTAGGAGCTGAAGCGGTAGAAATTGTGGATGCTCTCGCCCGTCACATAATCGCGACCTCCGACCTTCACGACCTGCCAGCCAATGTTCTTGGTATTGGTGGGCAGAGGCTCACTCGGCGTGACTGGCGCTGGCGTGGGAGTCTTGGCCTCGGCGGTCTGCTTGTCGTCGTCATCCGTGCCGAACTCGCCATCGCCCGACTTGGCCTTGGGCATGACCGCTGTTTCTTTTTCGATCTCCGAGGGCTTCACAGGCTCGGGTTTCTTTACCGGAGCAGAGGCAGTTTTGGCCGGAGTGCTTTTCTTGGTCGTGGAGCCCGAGGATGACTTCGTGACGCTGCCGGACTTGGGCTTGATGGTAATCTTTTCCCGCTGGCTGGACGATGGCGCAGGCTTGGCCTTCGGGGCTTCTTTTACCTCCTCCGGCGCGGGTGGTGGCGGGGTATCTTTGGAGCCACCACCAAACATTCGTTTCAGGAAACCGGGCTTGCCGTCATCAGCAGCGGTCACATCCGCCTGGGCAGTGGAGAGGGAAACGACCGTCAGAGCCAGCAGGAAGCGGCAGGCGGCGCGGGAGGTCATGGGCGTGGGCAATCTTCTCATCTCGGGGGGCAGAATGAAACGTCGCGGCCGGGCCGCCAGGGCCACGAGAGTAGTACACTCCGCCCATTTGGCAAATCAGGAGATGGGCGTGAATTGGGTCAATTTGTCTGGTTCACTGCTTTAGTTACAGGATTTACAAGATGGGCAGGAGTTACAGGATTATTTCAGACCTGTGAATCTTGGTAAGCACGTCAATCCTGTGGCCTCCCCTGCTTAGCTTTGAGCAGCCGGTGTCATTCGAGTACTCGCCGCAGTGATTGACAGAGTGGCCCGCCCTCGGGTGTTTCAGCTTCATGCGCCTTGCTCCGATCGTCTTTTCTGCCCTTCTTGCCCTTTCTGTCCTTCCGGGGACTGCCCAGACTCTGCCAAAGGGCGACTGGGCGGACTGGGTGGAGCCGGATTTCCCCTTCTTCAGCAGCGTGCTGGACTGCCGCGACCTCGGCGAAGGCTTCCCGAAGGACAATCTGACCCCGCGCGGCCTCATCCTGAATCTCGGCCACAATCTTTGGGCCTGCTTCGACACCGACCTCCTCCGCATCGCCTGCATCTGGGAAAGCGAGCCCGGCAAACCGCCCATCAGCGCCGATGCCCTGGCTCCAGGGTCGTATCACATCGCCGGGCAAAAGACCAAAGACGGTCAGGAGGACCTGCCAAAGCCGCTGGGGAAGGTCTGGCTAGCGAATGGCATCTACCCCGGCTGGCAGGTGGGGGACAAACCGAGCTTCACCGATCCGCGTGAGCCTGCGCCAAGCAAGGAGGAGGTGGGGCGGGGGCCGCTCACTGTCAGTTCGAGTTTTTTCAAATCAATCAGACTGGGTTCAGCCAAAAACGAATACACACTGACCTACACGGTTGGTCAGGCGGAGATCGACGAAACGCTCTCGACGGAAATCGTCGGTGAGGGGGTCAAGGTGCGACGAACTTTCAACGTGCATGCGAGAGAGTTCCCGGTAGCGCTGGTTGCAGGTGAAGGCTGCTCCGTTGTATTTCATGCCTCCATCAAGAAAAAGGGTGAGCTTATTGGTGATCCAGCAAGTGCAGAGACCCAAAGCCTTGAGAAACATACAGTGCTGGTTTTAACAGCCAGCGACCGCCTTGAAAAGGTGAGCGAATCTTTGACCGTTCCCAGAGACTCTCCCCAAAACAAGAGTGGTACATCTGAAGCTCAAGCGCCTATCCTTTGGCCCCAAACCATCCCCACCAAAGCCACCCTCTCCACCTCCCCGGAAGCCTACGTCCTCGACTCCATCCCGCTGCCGGTGCCGAATCCTTGGAAGCGTAATGTGCGGCTGGCGGACATCGCTTTCCTCAATGACCAGGGCGATGCGGCGGGCGTGACCTTCGATGGCGATGTCTGGCTCATCTCCGGCCTGAAGGGCGATCTGGAAAACGTGACCTGGAAGCGTTTTGCCTCCGGGCTGCATGAACCGATGAGCATCGTCGTGAGGAATGCGGAATTCGGAACTCGGAATGCGGAATCGAAGCCGGATTCCGCACTCCACACTCCGCCTTCCGAACTCTTCGTCTTCGACCGCAGCGGCATCTGGAAGCTGATCGACTCCAACAACGACCGCGAGTGCGATCGTTATGAGATGTTCTGCAATCTCCCGGCGCAGACGGCGGAGACGCGGGAGTTTCCGAACTCGATGAAGCTCGGGCCGGACGGAGCGCTGTACATTTCCAAAGGCGGGCAGGAAGGCACCACGCGTGGGAAGCACAACGGCACGGTCATCAAGGTCGCGCCGGATGGGAAGTCCTTCGAGGTCATCGGCTACGGGCTGCGCCAGCCCTTCATCGGCGTGCATCCGCAGACCGGGCTCGTCACGGCGAGCGATCAGCAGGGGCATTACGTGCCCTCCACGCCGCTGCACATCATCGAGAAGCATCGCTTTTACGGTCACCTGCCCACCATCGCCGAGAAGGAAAAGTATCCCGAAGCCATCGCCGACCCGCTGACCTGGCTGCCGCATCCGGTGAACCCAAGTGGCGTCACGCAGACCTGGCTCACCGGAGCCAAAATGGGGCCGATCAATGACGAGTTGATCCACATCGGCTACAACCGGCCGGAGCTGTTTCGAGTGCTCAAAAACTCGCGTTTTGAAAAGCCTCAGGCCGCCGTGATGAGCTTCTGGCGTGACTTTGATTTCCCCACGCTCAATGCCCATGTGAACCCAGCGGACGGACAGCTCTACGTCGTCGGTTTCCAGGTCTGGGGCACGGTGGCGACGAAACTCAGCGGCCTGGCCCGTCTGCGCTACACGGACAAACCACGCGTGCTGCTGAAGGAACTCACGCCCACCGACAAAGGCGTGCTCTTGCGCTTCAATGCCAAGCTGGATGCCAAGCTGGCCACCGATCCCGCCAGCTACAGCGCCGAGCGCTGGAACTACAAACGCACGCCGGAGTATGGCAGCCCACATTTGAAGCTGGATGGCAGCGCCGGGCAGGAATTCATGACCGCCAGCAGCGCTTACCTGAGTGAAGATGGCCAAAGCGTGCTCGTCGGATTCCCGGACATGAAGGGCGGCGTCAGCCAGATGCGCCTCGGCTGGGGGCTGAAGAGTGCCGACGGCCTGAAAGCGGAGAACACCGCCTATTTCACCCCCTGGGAACTCGCCACCTTTGACTCGGTGAAGGAAGGTTTTGGCAAAATCAGCGTCGATCTCACCCCGCGCGCCGCTGTCGCCGTCGCCACCATGAAACCGACCGCCGAGGAAGGAGCGCGGCTTTACCAAATGTTCGGCTGCATGGCCTGCCACAGCACGGATGGGAGCACCGTCGGCAAAGTCGGCCCGAGCTGGAGCGGGCTCTTCGGCAGCGAGCGGGAGATCGCCAAAGGCATGAAAGGCAAGGTCAAAGCTGATGCCGCCTACCTGCGCGAGTCCATCCTGGCCCCGAGTGCGAAGGTGGTGAAGGGCTTCGAGAAGTTCGACACTGGCATGCCGATCTACGCCGGCATCCTCAACGATGCGCAGATCGACAGCCTCATCCTCTATATCCAGACGCTGAAGTGATTCACCTCACCTCTCGACGTTGAATCCACGCACGCCAACCAGCGCCGGGATGCTCATCATCTCACGGTCTTTGATCAGCGAGCCGAGATTGCTCTCATCAATGGCGGCGAGGAAGGCTTCGAGTTCATCAATGTCATGAGACATGGCTTTCAGCTCCACGCGGCCATCAGGCAGATTGCGCACGCTGCCAGTGACCTCAAAACCTGAGGCGATTTGTTTGGTGGAGTAGCGGAAGCCGACGCCTTGGACGCGGCCGGAGTAGAGGATCTGTTTTGCGGGCATGATCAGAGGTTCGTCATCCGCGCCTTGATCTGGCGGAGCACATAGATGCAGGCGAGAGCGGCGGAGAGCATTTGCACAAGTACGGTCGAGAGAGCGATGCCTGCCGCGCCGAGTTTTTGCATGAGCACCCAGTTCAGCACGGCATTGCCGACGAGTCCGATGGTGGAAAGCACCATGATGAACCGCGTGGCCTGCATGGCCACGACGACACGCGAGGCGAGGGTGCCCAGGATAAAGAACGGGATCTGAAGCGAGGCAAAACGCAGCACCTCGGCGACGCGCTGTGTGTCTCCGGCAGTGAAGGAACCACGCTCAAATAAAAGCGCGACGACCCATGGCGCGAGCCAGCAAAGCAGCAAAGCCGCAGGCAGCGCCGCGCTGAGGATGATGCCCGCACTGCTGAAAAGCTGATGCCGCACGCCAGCCCAGTCACGACGCGCGACCTTGTCGGCAAAGTAGGGGAAGAGGACATCACAGGCGGGCGCGGCGGTGACGGCGAGAATGATGCCGCAAACTTTGTCCGTGTAGCCGAGCACGGTCACACTGCCAGCCGCCAGCCATGAGGCCATGGTTTGATCCACCACGACAGCGCTGCTGAAAATGCCACCCGCGAACAAGAAGGGCAGTGAGTTTTTGATCACTGAGCGCACCTCAGGCTCCCAATCACGCAGGCAGCCGATCAAGAACGAAGGCGTCAGCCCTTCACGCCGCCACAGCACGAATTTCAGCGTGAGCAGATGCAGCATCGAACCGACCACAGTGCCCATGACGAGCGTGTGCGCACTAGGCTGGGCGCGGTCGATCACGAGCCAGATGATGATCGTCAGTGGCACCAGCATCGGGGCGGAAGAGGCGACCGTGAAGTGCTTGTCCGCACGCAACCAGGTGCCGAGCTGGTAGCTGACACCAAAACAAATCATGAAGGGCAGCAGCATGCGAAGCAGGGACACGGCCAGCGCTTGTTTCTCAGGCGAAAAGCCACGCGTCGTCCAGCCTACCAAAGAAGGTGCCAGCACATAAATCATGAGGCTGATCACGAGCAGGCTCAGTGCATGAATCAAGCTCGACTGCACCGCCAGCCGCCGTGCGCGATGCGTGTCTTTTTGATGAGTAACCTCGGCATACAACGGCAGGAAAGCCTCCGGCAACCCACCGCCGATGAGCGCGGCGATGAAGGTCAGCAGCCCAAACGAGAACATGAAGGCATCCAGCTCATCGCTGATGCCGAATTGACGTGCCACAGCGGCGTCTTTGACAAAGGACACCGCCTTTGAAACCACCGTCAGCATCGCCACGAGCACGAAGCCCGAAACCATGCGCGAACCCAGGCCGCGAGAAAGCAGAGCGCGGGCATGAGTGACGAGTTTTTGAGCGGAGAAAGGCAAGGTGCGGAACTATAGGAGGCATCACGGGACACTGGCAAACGCACAGCCTGCCGGAGAGCAACAAAGTTGGAGACAATCCTGCGAAGGCATTCATACTGCGCGCCCTGTTCCTCCCGTCATGACCGAAAACGATACGACTCCCGACACGCCGACCACACCCGCAGCTGCTTCTTCTGCGCTGGATTTGTCTGATCTGCGCATGATGCCAACATGGGTATCCTCCATCGGCGGAGGTGGCGGAGTGGACATCAGTCGCTTCGAAGAACGTGAAGACCGCGGCCCGCGCCGTGATGGCTTTGGTGGTGATCGCCGTGGCGCACCAGCAGGTCGTCGTGATGGACCACCACCGCGTCGCGATGGCGGTGGTTTCGGTGGTGGTGATCGTCCGCGTGGTCCTGGTGGACCCGGCGGCCCTGGACAAGGTCAAGGTCGTGGTGCCCCGCGCCGCGATGGCCCTCCTGGAGCACGCCCCGGCCCCGGTGGTCCTCGTGGTGGCGGAGATCGTGATCAGCGTGGTGGTCCACGTCGCTTCGGTGATCGTGGCCGCGATGACCGCCCACAGCGTGATTGGGTGGAGATGCCGAGAGACATTCAGGTCGTGATCGAGCCGGAGGACAAGTCCGCCGAAGCGCTCGCTGGCCACATCCGCGGCACTGGCCACGCCTTCAGCATGTTTGATGCAGCACGCCTCGTGCTGGCGGAAGGAGATCGCTTCCACGCCCGCTACACTTGTGCGGCAGAGCGCCCCACAGGTTTGTTTGCCACGAATGATGGCGGCCTTTTCCTCAACCGTGACGAAGCCCTCCAGCATGTGCTTCGCAGCAAGGCGCTGGACTCCTTCTACCGCAGCGAAGAAATCGAACTCGAAGAGCCGAAGGGTGACTTCAAGAGCATCGGCGTCTGCGGCTTGAGCGGCGAACTGCTCGGACCTCCGAGCCATCACAGCTTCCAAAGCAGCATCATCCGCCTGCATCGTGAGCGCTTTTCCAACATGGCGCTGGAAGACTACAAGCGCCGTGTGCGTGTCGAGGCCAATCCTGAACTGGTTACCCAGTGGAAGGAGAAGCTGAAGAAAGGCTATCGCTGGGTCTGGCTCAAAGATGCACCCGCCGAAGGTGCTGAGCCGCTGGCGCTCAACTCACGCGCTGAGATGGAGGCACATTTCCGCCGCTTCCATGCCGAGGAATCCGTGGTCGAGAAGCGCGATGCACTCGTGCTCGGCAATGTGGACAAGAGCAAGCTCACGCATGTGCTCTTCATCATGCTCCGTCAGGGTGTGGACAATGCGCGCAAGCATCTTTTCGACATGTCCCAGAAGCTCGGCTCCAGCTTCGAGCGCCGTGGGCTGAAGCTCTTCAAACGCCGCGCTGGCAAGCTTTTCGTGAGTCGCGTGAAGCCGAAGGCCATCGACCCAGGCGTCATTTTCTCAGAGCGTGTGTCCAAGATCGTCGAGGTGCTGAAAGGCAAGTCTGGCATCATGCTTCACGACCTCGTGGAGGCCATCGTCCCATCGGCTGCACCCGCTGTTTCAGAAACCCCGGCCGCTGAAGGCGAGGTGCCTGCCGCTCCGGCCAAGCTCGTACCCACCGAAGAGCAGATCGGTGTCATCAAAGACATCCGCTGGCTCGCCAACGAAGGCTACGTCATCGAATACAGTGACGGCATGGTCTTCCTCGGTGTCCAAGGCGAACCGCAGCCAGCACCCAAGGCTCCTCCAGCTACAGTGGCAAAAGAAACTCCTGCGCCAGCCGCTGAATCCGAAGCTCCAAGTGAAGTGGCTGAAGAAGCCAGTGCTGAGGCGAAAGCCGAAGTCGAAGAAGTGATCGAGCCACTCATCGCTGAAGAGGCTCCTGTCGAAGAAGCGCCAGTCGTTGCTGAAGTAGAACTCGAAACCGAAGAAGTGGTCGAGCCACTTATCGCTGACGACACTCCCGCCGAAGAAGCGCCGCTGGAAGCTGCGGCGGCTGAATCCGTCGTCAGCGAGGAAGCTGAGCCGGAAGCCAAGGCCTGACCTCATCGCGAGTCAGCTCTCGCCATTTGCCTTTCGCAAGCTCACCCAGCGTGAGCTTGCCGATAGCTACTCGCACGAGCCGCAGCACTTCGAGCCCGTGCGCCTCCATCACGCGGCGGATGTGGCGGTTGCGGCCTTCATCGAGAGTGATCTCCAGCCAAGTGTTCTTTTCTCCCTGACGCAGGATTTTAATGGCGCGTAGTTCGAGTCGCTCCCCCTGATCCATCACGCCTGCACTGAGGCGTGACAGCAAGGCTTCATCCACAAGGCCCGTGACCTGCACATGATACGTCTTCGACACATGCGTGGCCGGATCGGTGATGAAGTGCGCCCAGGCATTGTCATTGGTGAAGAGCAACAGGCCTTCACTAGCTTTGTCCAGCCGACCGACGGGTGAGAGATGCGGCAACGAGTGCCCTTCAAAACAGGAATACACCGTGTCGCGCCCCTGCTCATCGCTGGCGGAGGTGACGAGTCCGCGCGGCTTGTTCAGCATCAGGTAGCGATGCTCCGCATGCTCGACGGTTTGCCCAGCGACGGAGATCTGATCCCGGTCCATCTGCACGGGCTTTTCAGGATCGCGACAGATACGGCCATTCAGAGTCACTTTGCCAGACTGGATGGCGACCACGGCCTGACTGCGTGAGCAGAAGCCGAGCTTCGACAGGGCGCGGGCGAGTCCGGTGCGAGTCATGAGGGTGGAGTCAGCAGCCCAAGAAAAAGGGCGGACTCGAATGTCGAGTCCGCCCGGAAATGCACTTCGAGAGTGACGAATTAAGCTTCGAGAGCAGCAACGGGTGCTCCGTCCACATTCACGCGGCGGCCATCCTGATCGAAACGCACGCGGCCTTCGACGAGGGAGAAGATGGTGTGGTCCTTGCCGATGCCGACATTGCGACCGGGGGTCCACTTCGTGCCACGCTGACGGATGATGATGTTGCCGGCGATGACGACTTCGCCGCCGTATTTCTTCACGCCGAGACGCTTGCTGTTGCTATCGCGACCGTTTTTGACGGAACCTTGACCTTTCTTATGAGCCATGAGTGTGTTCTCCTGAGTAAGTGTTGATTGAGAATGAATTACGCGTTGATCGCAGTGACCTGCACGCGGGTGAGCGGCTGGCGGTGACCCTTGGTCTTGTGGTAGCCCTTGCGCTTCTTGAATTTGAAAGCGGTGACTTTCTCAGCCTTGAACTGGCTCAGCACGGTGGCCTGCACAGTGGCACCCGCGAGGGTCGGAGCACCGATCTTGATGTCGGAACCTTCACCAGCGGCGAGGACTTGGTCGAAGGAAGCGGTGTCGCCTTCGGAAACTTCGAGCTTCTCGACGTTGAGCTTGTCGCCCACGGAGACTTTGTACTGCTTGCCGCCGGTTTTGATGATTGCGTATGCCATAAACGTGACTTTCTGAAGGGTGAGAGAGCCGCTGAGCGAGGGGAAAACAAAGTGCCCGGGCGGCGGGGGCGTGGATAGTGGCATGGTTCGTCCAACCGGCAACCAGTTTTTTGCGTCAGATAAACCTCCCGCCTTGCCAGCCCCGAAAGCCCACGCCAAAAGGACGGCCCATGCTACGCGGCGCTCAACAATGGCTCCTCCCCTACCTGCGATTCCGCCGCCACTCGGCGTGCGTCTCGCCGGATCAGCCGCTCCACGCCTGCATCGCCGTCTGTGACCACTACGAGCCGCTGCATGACACCGACCTCGCCGGGGCCGAGCGCACCGTCGCGCACTGGCAGGCCACCTGGCCACGCCTCGTGGATGAGCACCGCGACAGCTCCGGGCGCGGCCCGCGGCACTCCTTTTTCTACCCCATCGAGAAATACGAGCCCACCCTGCTCGCCCCCCTCGCCGAGCTTTGTCACCGCACCGGCAGCGAGGTGGAGATCCACCTCCACCACGATGGCGATACCGAGGCCACCCTGACCGCGAAGCTGGAGAAGTGCGTGGCCGACTTCGCCAGCCACGGGCACCTCAGTCGCGATGCCTCAGGCAGGGCCAAGTACGCCTTCATCCATGGCAACTGGGCACTCGATCACTCGCATCCCTCCGGGCGGAAATGCGGCGTGCCGAACGAACTCGAAGTCCTGCGCCGCACCGGCTGCTATGTCGATATGACACTGCCATCTGCCCCCGATCCCTGCCAGACCAGCACCATCAATGCCGCCTACTATGCACGCGAGGACGGTCTGCCGAAGTCGCATGATCGCGGCACGCCCGTCGAGGCAGGTCAAACCGCGCCGCTGCGTGACAAGGCGGATCATTTGCTCCTCGTGCAGGGCCCGCTCGGCCTGAACTGGCAGCGGCGGAAGTGGGGCCTCATCCCGCGCCTGGAAAATGGCGATGCCTCCGGCAGCAACGCGCCCTCCATCGAGCGGCTGCGGCTCTGGCTGGAGCTGTGCCCACGCGTGAAAAACGGCGCGCCCTGGGTCTTCATCAAGCTGCATACCCACGGCGGCATCTCGAAAAACTACACCACCCTGCTCGGCGATCCCATGCGCCGCTTCTACGCCGACCTCGCCGCCATGGCGAAGTCCATGCCGGGATTCCACTACCACTTCGTCACCGCACGCGAACTGACGAACCTCGTCCACGCCGCCGAAGATGGGAAGACCGGCTCACCCGCCGAGTGGCTCGATTACCTGCACGCCAGGCCGCCCGTTCTCGGTTGATGGCCGCTTGCCATCGGGGCGAAGGGATTCCACTATCGCGGCCCGTCATGCCCAAGTACATCGTCACCATCGGCCTCGAAGTCCACGCGCAGCTCACCACGCAGAGCAAGATGTTTTGCGCCTGCCCGGTGGAGTTTGGCGCAGAGCCGAACACCCTCACCTGCCCCACCTGCCTCGGCCTGCCGGGCGCGTTGCCGGTTTTAAACGAAGGCGCCATCGAGAAGACGATCCTCACCGGCATGATGCTCGGCTGCGTGACGCCGCCCATCGTGAAGTGGGACCGCAAAAACTATTTCTACCCGGACATGCCGAAGAACTACCAGATCACGCAGTTCGACCTGCCGCTCTGTGTCGGCGGCGGCGTGCCGCTCTATGATCTGGCCTACCCGAAAGACGCGCAAAAAAGCATCGCCAGTCCGGGCAAGGTCGTGAAGCTCACGCGCATCCATTTGGAGGAGGACGTGGCGAAGAGCACCCACCACGACAAGTTCACCACCATCGACTTCAACCGCGCCGGCACGCCACTCATGGAGATCGTCAGCGATCCCGACATCGACAGCGCCGAGGAGGCCTTCGCCTATCTCACCAGCCTGCGGCAAATCCTCATCTACGGCGGCGTCAGCGATGCCGACATGGAAAAAGGCAACCTGCGCTGCGACGTGAACATCAGCCTGCGCCCCGAAGGCCAGACCGAACTCGGCGCGAAGATCGAGCTCAAGAATCTGAACTCCATGTCCGCCGTGCGCCGCGCCATCAAGTATGAGACCGAGCGCCAGACCGAGGCCCTGAATCGCGGTGAAAAGCTGATCCAAAGCACGCGCCGCTGGGACGATGATCGCGGTGAAACCACCCTCATGCGCACAAAGGAAGACGCGCACGACTACCGCTATCTCCCCGACCCCGACCTCATCCCGCTACGCACCGAGAGCCTCGTTGCCCGCATGAGGCCGCAGGTTCCCGAGTTGCCGCATGAAAAGCGCGACCGCTTTGAATCCGACTACGGCTGCAGCGCCTACGATGCCGGCGTGCTCGCGAGTGAAAAAGCACTCGCCGCCTACTACGAAGCCGCCGTGGCCGCCGACACGAAAGTGCCCGCGAAGAAGCTCGCCAACTGGGTCATCAACGACCTGCTCGGCATCCTCAAAGACAGCGAAGATGGCATCACCGCCTGCCCCGTGAAACCCGAGGCGCTGAGCGCGCTCGTCGCCTTCGTGGAGGACGGCAAGATCTCCAACAACCAAGCCAAGGAAGTCTTCGCCGAGATGTTCGCCAATGGCGGAAGCGCAGGCGAAATCATCAAAGCCAAAGGCTTCGAGCAAGTCAGCGATACCGGAGCGCTGGAGGCCATCGTCGAGCAAATCCTCGCCGCGAATCCCGATAAAGTCGCCGAGGTCAAAGGCGGCAACGACAAAGCCATGAACTGGTTCACCGGCCAGGCCATGAAAGCCAGCCAGGGCAAGGCGAATCCCAAAATCGTGACCGACATCGTGCGGAAAAAGGTGCTCGGGTGAAGTAGAACGAGTTTTCCAACTCGTTCTCAGCGCAGTGATCAAGCCAATGGCGTTGGTCGAGTTGTGAGCCCGACCTCAGGAATGAACGAGTTGAAAAACTCGTTCTACCGCTCCCCGACGATCAGGTAATTATTAAACGGCGTGCCGCCCCACATCGGTTCGATGCGGACCTTCAGCCCAGCGGCTCCGAGCACGCGCTGAAACTGCGCCGCATCGGGATAGCAAGTCGGCGCGGCTTTCATCCAGAAAGTATATTTGGCGAGGTAGTCGCCCAGCACCGTGATGCGGAAGCGCCAGGAGTCATCGCGCAGACCGGAGCGAATGATGAGCTTGCCTCCGGCTGCAACTCGCGCCGCAGATGCAGTGAGGAGCGCGTCCTGTTCGGCCTCGGTGAAGAATTGCAGGATGTCGAGGATGACGACGTGACCGCTGAAGTCCGGCAATCCCGTGCGCGCATCACCTGATGTGAAGTCGAGATGCGGATGCCCGGCTTTGGCCGCCATGGCTTGGGCAGAGGCGATCTTCCGCTTGTCGTAGTCGAAGCCCGTCACGGCCATTTCATGCCCGCAGGCGTGGACATAATGAGCCAGCAGGCCAATGCCGCAGCCGATGTCCAGCAGCGGCAGTGTGGTGCCTGTGATCTCGCGCACGACAGCGGAGTAAACAGGATCGCTGCCGAGCTTCGAGCGAGTGTAGAAGAAATCCCAGCGCCCATCGCAAAGGGCGGCGATGGCTTCGAGAGCTTCCTGAGTGGGCTTGGCGCGCGTCATGGTTTGAGTGGATTGCGACCGCGCAAAAGCAAGAGCGGCAGACGCCAGAAGAAGCCGATGAGCAACCGCGCATGCATCCAGGTGAGCAGCGTGTTGTCACGGAAATAGCGGAACTGCGAGACGCCACCTTCCTCGGCAGTGAGATAGCGCACCTTCGTCGGCACCGCGATCATCGGCACGCCCTGCCAAGCCAGACGCACCGCGATCTCCGTGTCATAATCGAAGCGCCGTGCCCAAAGCGTGCCGCGAAAAGCGCGCAGCAGCGCGGGGATGGGATAGAGCCTCATGCCAAAGAGTGAATCCGGGATGCCCCAGTTCAGCGTCTCGATGTTCGCCCAGCCATTGGAGAGCTTGCGGCCCTGCACGCGCAGTTGTGGTGCCTCAGGGCCGAAGACCGGGCAGCCCATCATCGCCGCTTCGGGGTGCTTTTGAGACAGCTCCAGAAAGTGCGGGATGTCCTCCGCTGGGTGCTGCCCATCCGCATCAAAGGTAAGCACATGGGTGAATCCCGCCTCATCGGCCAGACGCGTGCCGTGCAGGACCGCCGCGCCTTTGCCGCCATTCTTCTCGATCTCGATGACGCGCAGTCCTGGATGTTTCGCCGTCAGCGGCTTGAGCAAATCCGCGCTGCCATCCGTGCTGCCATCCATCACCACCCACACTTCCGGCCAGCGGACAAGAACCTCCGCCACGGTCTGTGGCAGGATGCGGCCTGTGTTGTAGCTGGGAATGAGGACGAGGGGTTTCAAAAGGGCGGTCAGGAAAAGGGCGCCCACGGTGGGGAGAAAACCGGGTCTGTCCATCGCGGGGCACGGCCTTTCACCATCTGCCATCTGAATCGCCAGTCACTTCACATTCACAGGCTTCGTCTGGAACTGCTGGAGAGCGTCCTTGATGCTTTTGCCGACGAGGCCGGCGAAGATGACTTTGCCGCCGGGAACTTCGGCGGGGATGTCGAAAGTGACTTCGATCTCACCGGTGCCGCTGGCCTTCACTTCTTTGCGTTCGATGCGCTCGTTGCCGCCGCCTTTGAGCGTGACTTGGATGGGTTTCTCTCCGAGCTCGGCTGGAAAGGTGTGTTTCACTTTCACGATGACTTTTTGACCGCGAGTGATGGTCTTGGGAGCTTCGAGGGCGATCAGGATGTCAGTGGGTTTGCCAGCGGACATGACCTTGTTGGCGGTTTTGCGAGCTTTGGCGGACATCTGTTTTCCTTCGAGCTGCTTCATGGATTGCTCACGGAAGGCGGCGTCATCGCGTTTCCGGAAGACTTCGAGAAGCGGGTCCTTCGTTTTGACCATCCAGTCTTCCATGGCCTGCTCCAATGCCGTGACCTGTGCGGCATTTTCGGGTTTGCCGATGAGATTGGTGAGCGCGTCGGGATCATAGCGCACCTCGTAGGCTTCCTCGGGCAGGCGATGATCAAAAAGGTCGATGCGGGCGGCAATGTGCTCGTTTGTTTTTGCCAGCACGCGCATCTTGCGGGCAGTGGAGGTGCCATTGGTGGCTCCGCTCATGACACGAGTGCCATTCGACCATGGGCTGAAGACGTAAAGCCAGTCCTTTGTCTGCACCGCCCGCATGGGCGTGTTTTGGCCGCCTGCGTTCTCGTTGTGCTCTTTGAAGACCATCACGCGTTCGGGTTGTGACTCGCCTTTGAGCACTGCGGCAAAGGATGTGCCATCAAATCCACCCGGCTGCGCGATACCGAGCATGTCGAGGATCGTCGGGAGCAGATCGACGGTGGAGATCATATGTGCCTCATCGACCGAGCCTGCTTTCGTGACGCCCGGCCAGCGGATCATGAGCGGTGTGCGGCTGCTGTGATGATAGAGCTGCGTTTTAGCAAAGGGCAGCGGCATGCCGTGATCGGAGAGGAAGACGATGATGGTGTTTTCATCCTGACCGGAGGCTGCGAGCGCATCGAGAATCGCACCCACGCCGTCGTCGGCACGGCGCACGCTGCTGTAGTAATGGGCGAGTTCTTTGCGGATGACCGGATCGTCATGCAGAAAGCCGGGGATGGGCATCTCCTCGGGCGTGAAGACCTTGGATGGCACGTTGTCATCGGGAATGGTGTCACCGCGATTGCCCTCGGCATAAAAAGGCTTGTGCGGATCCGCGATGTTCAGCAGCAGACAAAAGGGCTTCCCCGCTTTCTTCGCGGCCTCAATGCCATTGGCGGCGGCCTTGCCCCACGAGGCGGCATTCTTCACATCATCCTTTTTACCCTCGCCAAGGACGATGTCCCACGGAAACGGCGAGTAGGGCGTGGAATGCTCCACCTTATGCCGGATGCCGGTGAAGTAACCCGCATCCTTCATGAGGTCGCCGAGCACGGGGTAGTCCTTGTCGTGCTTGCCCATCGCGCGGAAACCTTCGATCCGGTTGTTGTGCGGATACCTGCCCGACCACATCACATTGCGCGAGGGCATGCAGTTCCCGACGACGACATGCGCGTGATTAAACCGCAGGCTCTGCGCCGCGAGCCGATCCATGTTTGGTGTCGTGTCCTTCAGCTTGCAGCCATACACGCCGACCGAGTCACAGCTCATGTCATCCGTGGTGATGATGAGCAGGTTTGGCTGCGCCGAAAATGACGAAACCAGAATGGCGAATGACGAAAAGAAGCAGACGAAGGAGCGGCACATGAGCGGCAGAAACGCCGTGAATGCGCCGGGATTTCAACGGATCAGGGTGTCAACGTAACTGGTGTGCTCACCATCGCATCACGCTCATCAGTGACCGCGATGAACCAGGTGTTCGCCTCAGCAGGTGGTTTGGCTGCGGTGATGACTGAACCTGCCATGGATGCTGGCAAAATCTTCCAGGTCCGTTTAGAGCGCAGCCCGCTGTCCGTTGTGTAATGAAGTTCTGCCTTCTTCAGAGCCGTCTCGGACTGCGCACTGACCCGGACTTCATCGCCTTCGATCACTGGTTTGCTCAAAACGGGCAGCGCTTTGCCTGCACGACACTTCGAATCGATGAAGAGTCCGATCTCCTGCGGGGCCCAGCCGGGCGGATGGCCGTGTGGCATGTTCACCTGGATGCGGATGTGCTTTTCCCCAGGGACGACGGCGTAGCTCTTCATGTAGCTGTCGAGGACGTAGTGGATGTCGTTGGTGCCATTCACAAACATGATGGGCACGCGGCAGCGCGGGAGGAGACTGCCGGGATCGTATTCCTTGACCCAGACGGCTTTGCGGTCGCCGAGCTTGTCGATGCTGGGCTTTTGCACGGATTCGCCTTCATGCAAAAAACCGCAGCCATAGATCGGCACAGCGGCTTTGAAGCGATCATCGAGCGAGGCGACAAGACAGGTGGTGTAGCCGCCCCAACTGATGCCCGTGACCGCAGTATGATCGGCATCGACCTCGGTAAAACTACGCAGCAAGGTGTGAGCTCGGATCACACTCGCGGCGGCGTGGAAGGGCCAGTCGTCGCTCGTGTCGCCGCCGATGCTGTCGAACTTTTCGGGAGCTCCGTGTGGTGGGCCGCCATTCGTGAGTCGTGTGCGGGTGCCGCGATGCCCATTGCCGATGGCAATGCCTTTGGTATCAAACTCCACTTCGGGTGGACGTGAGCCATTCAGATCCATCGCAATGGCTGCATAGCCGCGCTTTGCCCAGAGCTGCACCCATTCCGCGAATGCAGTGCCACCTCCTCCATGAATGAGCACCACACCGGGAAACTTCGTGCCCGCTTTAGCCTCGCCCAGTGTGATAGGCGAAGCGTAAAAGGCGAAGACCTCGGTATTGTGGCCTTGATACTTTTCACCGGAATAAGTCAGCGAATAAATCGGCTGATCCTGCCGCAGCCACTTCATCGTGGGCACATTGGCTTTAAGAGCATCGAGATCCCATGGACCGACTTTTTCGGCGAAAAGAGAAGGGCAAAAAGCAGAGAGTGTGATGACTGCGGCGAGAGGCGTGAACTTCATGGCGGACGAAGAAACGCCGCGCCGCGCTGGATTAAGCGTCTTTTTTGAAGCGCCGTCAGCGTCCAAAACAAAACCGCCGCCGCTAGTGACTCCCGGCACTCGCGACGGCGGTTGTTTATGGCAACGGAGAGATGGACCGCTCTCAGTTGACTTTCTTCGGACGGCCAAGCACGTCATCCTTCGTCGTGAGAGCGACAGCGACGACTTGGTCGATGAGATCCTGGCTGATTTTGAGATCCTTCAGCGTGTTCACCAGGTTTTCGGCGATGGCGTTGAAGTGAACTTCCGTCAGGCCCATGCCGTCATGGGCTTTGCGCATGTCCTTACCGGTCCATGGAAGCGGGCCGCCGAAGGCTGCGGAGAGGAACTCCTTCTGTTTGCGGCGCTGCTTGTCCATGCTCACGTCGTCGAAGAAATGCTTCACGCGATCGTCAGCCAGCACTTTGACGTAAAAGGCTTCCACAGCCGCATCGATGGCACCTTTGCCACCAAGTTTTTGATACAGGCTGTCCTCGCGGGCCTTCATCCATTTGGTTTTGCAGGCTTCTTTGGCAAAGGACCATTTCCGCCCTTCATACTCGGCGGTGATGGCTGGATCGACGGGCTTGCCGGTGACAGGGCAGACAGTGTTTGTCGCGGTTTCGGTGGCAACAGCCGCCGGATCAGCCGCAAGCGCGGCATTGACGAGCAGTGACATGACGACGGTGATCGTGGCGAGTGAGGAGAGGATGAGTTTCATGGTTGAATATGGCTTCGGTAGGAAGGCACGGATATTACAGAACTGAACTTCCGTAATCCTCTCGTATATTGTTCAACGGTGCGCGAGACTTGCTTCCTTGCACCACACCAATGGAAGCTCAGTGCTTGCCAACATATGCATGGGGGGGTGATCGTTGATGTGGGCGAACCAAGAATGCTGCCAGTGAATCATCACAACGGCACCCTGGGAATTATTCCAATCATCCAAGAGGTTGTCACCATGTCCGCCAATGTAATCTCCCCCACGGAAACCCCGATCTGCTACCACCTTGCGCCTGACCGGAGACTGCTGGATGCGAAGTGCGCGGTGCAAAGCTGTCAGCACCGCCACCCTGGCACAGGTGCGTCCACCACGCCGGACATGCCGCCATGCCTGATGGGGGTCCAGCACCACACTGTGATCCAGGTCGGTGAAGTGAAGCGACTGGCCATCATGGTGACGCCTCAGTGTGGAGGTGATTTCAAAGATGAAGCCTGGGAGGCGCTGGCGACGATCCGCGCCATCCTGCGGCAGCAAAACGAACCCATGGAGGTGACGATGCAGACGGTGTTCCTGCGTGATCGAGACGACGTGCCAATGGCGGAGCTGCTCTTTGCCGCATGTTATGGTGACAAGATGCCTTTGACGATCTTTGTCGTGCAGCCTCCATGCGAGGGGCGTGGTATCGCCATCGAAGCGTGGGCGGTGGGCACACGTCATGCACAGGTGGCCTATCAGAGTGAGCATCTGGTGACGGTGGATTATGATGGCATGCGCTGGATTTATGCCTCGGGCGGCTCTCTGCACCGCGAGGGTCGCACGGCCTATGAGCAGTCTTTGGAGGTGTTTGAGAGCATGCAGCATACCCTGGTGGAAGGCGGGGCATCATTTGAGGATGTGGTGCGCGTCTGGCTTTATCAGGGCAGCATCACGGAGGAGGTGCATGGGGTGGAGCGCTACCGTGAACTGAACCGTGCCCGCACGGATTTTTTCGCGAACATACCGTTCGACAAGCGCCCCTTGCCATCTCCCCACAATGGTCATGCCATCTACCCGGCCAGCACGGGCATTGGCACGCACTGCCACGGCCTCATCACCGCCTGCATGGCGCTGCAAAGCAAACGTGACGACGTCTCTTTGCTAGGACTCGAAAACCCGCTGCAAATCTCCGCTTTTGATTACCCAAAGGAGTACTCCATCAAAAGTCCGAAATTTGCCCGAGCGATGGCGGTGCGTGTCGGCAATCATGTGACGACGTGGGTCTCCGGCACGGCCAGCATCGTGAACGCTGAGACGGTCCACAAGGGGGATGCGATGAAGCAGACGGAGCAGACACTCACCAACATCGAGAAGCTCATCGCCCACGAAAACTTCGCCCGGCACGGATGGGCAGACGCGGGAGCCACGCTGGCAGACCTGGCCAAAATTCACGTCTATGTAAAGCATCCTGAGGACTTTGATAAAGTGCGCCAGGTCTGCGAACGCCGCCTGGGGCGCCTGCCAGCCATTTATGCGGTGGCGGATGTGTGCCGCCCAGACCTGCTCGTCGAAATCGAGGGCGTGGCCTTCTCCTCCATCCGCCAGCCCAACCCTCTGACCTGATGACTCATCATGAAAACCATCCTACTCCTGTGGGCACTGACGGTCAGTACACTGTCAGCTGATGAGCGCGGCGTTTATGAACTGGGTCCACCCATGCCAAAATCCGGCGCGAGTCTCAAGCTTCACGAACGCGTGGACGAGCTGGTATTCAGTCGCCAAGACGAACTGGGCATCAAACGCGCGAATCTTTGCTCGGACGCGGTGTTTGTGCGTCGTGCTTTTCTGGCGGTGATCGGCACGTTGCCGACGGAGGAAGAAGCGCGGGGCTTTGTGGCCACGAAGGAAGCGGACAAACGCGCCAAACTCATCGAGATCCTCATTCAGCGGCCTGAGTTCACGGATTTCTGGGCGATGAAGTGGGGCGATGTGCTGCGCGTGAAAGCGGAGTTTCCCATCAAGCTGTGGCCGAACGCGGTGCAGGCCTACCACCGCTGGATTCACACGAGCGTGCGTGAAAACAAGCCTCTGCACATTTTCACACGGCAGCTATTGCTCGCGAACGGCAGCAACTTCCGCGAGGGCGAGGTGAATTTTTACCGTGCCATGCAGGATCGCAGCCCCCAGGGCGTCGCGGCGACGGTGGCGCTGACCTTCATGGGAGAACGTGCCGACAAATGGCCAAAAAAGAAGCTGGACGCGATGGCGGGCTTCTTTGCACAAGTGGCCTACAAATCGACGGCGGAATGGAAGGAGGAGATCGTCTATTTCGACCCTACGGCAGATAAAGACGGCATCACGAAGCACGCCATTTTTCCAGACGGCACGCCAGCAAACGTCAAGGCAGGACTGGACGATCCGCGCTTGGTTTTTTGCGAGTGGCTGCTGCGACCGGAGAACCCTTGGTTCAGCCGAAGCATGGCGAACCGCATCTGGTCGTGGCTAATGGGACGTGGCATCGTGCATGAGCCAGATGACTTTCGTGCGGACAACCCGCCATCGAATCCCGCGCTGCTGGCCTTTTTGGAAAAGGAGTTCGCTGCCTCGAAGTGCGACATGCGGCATCTCTTCCGCGTCATCCTCAATTCGCAGACCTTCCAGCTTTCCTCGATCCCCGTTCAGGATACGCCGGAAGCTGCGGCGCAGTTTGCGCACTACCCCATGCGGCGGCTGGAGGCGGAGGTGCTCGTGGATGCGCTGAATCAGATCACCGCGACGAAGGAAACCTACAGCAGCCCGATCCCCGAGCCGTTTACGTTC
>Ga0075152_10000263_pt1 | contig 41194 bp, 28 predicted proteins | sample JI61114C2DNA_FD_70964 | JGI IMG/M metagenome (GOLD analysis project Ga0075152, IMG submission 70964) | Wastewater effluent complex algal communities from Wisconsin, to seasonally profile nutrient transformation and Carbon sequestration -... | ecosystem: Engineered > WWTP > Effluent > Algae...
GCGGCCTCGCCCTCGCCGGCCATCTGCAGATCAACGGCGAGCCCGCGCCCGCCGCCCAGCGCGTGCGAGCCGGCGAGCGCCTGGCGCTGAACATCCCCGCGATCGCGGCCCCGCCGCCGCCGCCGCTGGTCGTGCTCGCCGTGACCGACCGCCTCGTCTACGTCGACAAGCCGCCCGGCCTGCACACCCTGCGCGTGCGACCCGGCGACCCGCCCGCGCTCGCCGACCTCGTCGCCGCCGCCTTCCCCGAGTGCGCCGACGCCAGCCCGGACCCGCGCGAGTGCGGCGCGGTGCACCGCCTCGACCGCGGCACCTCGGGCGTCATCGCCTTCGCCCGCGACCGCGAAAGCCACGCGGCGGCCCGCGCTGCGTTCTCCGCCGGCCATGCGCGCAAGCGCTACCTGGCCATCGTGACATGTCCCGAAGACCTGGTCTGGCCGGGCCCGGCGGGCCTCTGGCGGGTCCCCGACGGCGAGGTGCTCGAGGTCCACGCGCCGCTGGGCACCGGCGATCCGCCGAGCCGCGTGGTCGTTCACCACAGCCGCCAGCCGAGCTGCAGCCGGATCCACCGACCGCGGCGCCGCGCCGACGGCCGGGCCCGCGTCGAGCTCGAGCTGGTGACCGGCCGCCGCCATCAGGCGCGCGTGCACCTCGCGTGGCTCGAAATGCCGATCCTCGGCGACGTCCTGTACGGCGGGGCCGCGGCCGACCGTATCTACTTGCACGCGGCCACCCTCGACCTCGGCGCGCTCGATCCCGCCGAGCGGCCGATCACGGCCCCGAGCCCGCCGGGCTTCGAGGCCTAGTCCTCGACCCCCGAGTTCTTCGGGCGGACATCCGGCTGCGCCAGGGATGGGCCTGATATCTTGGCGACGATGCACCCCAAACTCACCGGCCCGCTCGCACTCGCCCTGCTCCTCGCATGCACCGTCAACGTCGACGAGAGCACCGGCACCGACCCGAGCACCGCCGCCGACTCGAGCACCGCCGCCGACCCGAGCACGGGCGGCGAGCAGACCACCGCCGACCCGACCACGGGCCCGGACGAGCCGACCACCGCGGGCAGCAGCAGCGGCGCGACGAGTGAGCCCGGCTGCGACGACGCCGACAAGGACGGCTTCGGCGCCGGCTGCACGCTCGGAGACGACTGCGACGACGGCGTCTCGACCTGCGCGCAGGACTGCAGCGACCTGGACGGCAACGCGGTGCCCGAGTGCGCCGAGGCGCCGGGCATGGGGGTGATGCTGTTCACGGGTGCGAACGGCGGCGGGCCCCCGACGGACCTCTACGTCGACAGCCTCGCGGCGCTGTACACGAAGGCGGGCTTCGTCACGGAGATCGCCAACAGCTTCCCGGCCGACTTCGTCACCACCACGGGCACGATGCTGATCCTGAACCCGCTCGACCTGCTGGGCGAGAAGGTGCTGCTCGGCGCGCGCGCCCTGCTGCTGCGCGGAGGCCGGGTCGTGCTGGTCATGGAGCACTGCAAGAACGGCTGCTACGGCAACGCGGAGGGCAACAACGCGTTCCTCGAGGCCCTCGGCAGCAGCATGCGCCTCTCGGGCGAGGGCGGCGCGCCGCTGTCGAACACCCCGCTCGCTCTGGCCGCTGCGCCGCCGACCCAGGGCCTCACCGCGGTCACGGCCTTTTACTCCGGCTCGGTGATGGTCGGCGACGGCCTGGCCCTCGGTACGATGGATGGCGGCGCCGGCGACGTCGTGCTCGGCTACGAGGCGCTGTATAACGGCGACCTCGTCGTCGCGGCCGACAGCTCGATCTTCGGCTACGTGCTCGACGAGGCCGACAACTCCGCCTTCGTGGTCGCGCTCGCGGCCACGCTGCTGGGCGGGTCTTGAGCTGAACCGCCAGACACCTGCCCCAGGGGACAGATCATCCGGCGCCCGGCGCGTGACCAGGCACATGCATTGTGGCGCGAAAAAGCGCCCTCGCGCTGCCACGGCGCTCGCGCCCGGGCGCGACATCGCGGCCCCTGAGACCCGGCTGATGCCCAGTTACCGCGAACAAGTCCGCGGTGTTATCGTCGCGCGGCCATGCGCACGCGTCACTTCGGCTACACGGACACGGGCCGGCGCCGCAAGCACAACGAGGACGCCTGGCTCGCCGACGAGAAGCTCGGCCTGTTCGTCGTCTGCGACGGCGTCGGCGGCCGCGCCCGCGGCGAGGTCGCCAGCGAGGAGACCGTCGAACTGATCTGGGACTGGGTCAAGGGGCAGGCCCAGGTCATCCTCGCCGCCATCGCCGAGGCCGAGGTCGCCCACACCGCCGTCGCGGCCAACGCCCCGGTGACCCAAGGCGTCGCCTCGCGCACACAGGCCCGCGGCCCGCGGGTGTGGATGTCCGAGGAGACCGTCGGTCGCCTCGGCGCCCTGGTCCGCGGCGCGGTGCAAAACGCCTGTTACATGGTCCACGGCATGGGTGAGGTCGACCCCTCGCACCGCGGCATGAGCACCACCGCCTCGGTCGTGCTGGTGATCGGCGAGCTCGTCGTCGTCGGTCAGGTCGGCGACTCGCGGGTCTACCTCGCCCGCGACGGCGCGGTCTCGCAGCTGACCGAGGACCACACCTGGCTCAACGTACAGGTCAAGCAGGGCGTGCTCACCCCCGAGCAGGCGCGGCGCAAGCACAGCACCGGCAAGCAGATGATCACCCGCGCGGTCGGCCTGCGCGAGTTCGTCGAGGTCGACATCCTCGCCGTGCCGGTGCAGGTCGGCGACCGCCTGCTGCTGTGCTCGGACGGCCTGCACGCCTACCTCGACAGCAGCGAGACCCTCGGCGACCTGTTCCAGCTCGACCTGCGCGAGGCGGCTCCCGCCGCGATCCGCCACGCGAACGCCTGCGGCGGCGAGGACAACATCACCGCCCTGTTCGTCGAGTTCCTGGCGACCTGATCGACACACATTCCGCGCCGGCCGAACGCGCCGTGGCGCCCCCGGCCAGCGACCATGCCGACCGGGGCGACCGACCGACTACTCGGCGGCCTCGGCGTAGCTGTCCATCGGCGGGCAGGTGCAGACCAGGTTGCGATCGCCATACGCATTATCGATGCGACCGACGAACGGCCAGAACTTGGCCTCGCGCACCCAGGGGGCCGGGAAGGCCGCCTGCTCGCGGGTGTAGGGCCGGTCCCACTCGTTCGCGGTCAGGACCTCGGCGGTGTGCGGCGCCCGCTTGAGCGGGTTGTTGTCGCGCGGCATCGCGCCGGCCTCGATCTGCCGGATCTCCTCGCGGATGGCGATCATCGCGTCGCAGAAGCGGTCGAGCTCGGCGAGCGGCTCGCTCTCGGTCGGCTCGATCATCAGGGTGCCCGCGACCGGGAACGACATCGTCGGCGCGTGGAAGCCGTAGTCCATCAGGCGCTTGGCCACGTCCTCGCCCTCGACCCCGGCGCTGGCCTTGAGCGGGCGCAGGTCGATGATGAACTCGTGCGCGCAGGTCCCGTTGGCCCCGCGATACAGCACCGGATAGTGCGCCTCGAGCCGCTTCGCCATGTAGTTGGCGTTGAGGATCGCCATCTTGGTCGCCTGGGCCAGCCCGGCCGCGCCCATCATCAGGATGTACACATACGAGATCGCCAGGATGCTCGCGCTGCCCCACGGGGCCGCCGCGACCGGGCCGATCGCCTGGGCGCCGCCGCAGGCGACCACCGGGTGACCGGGCAGGAACGGCGCGAGGTGGGCCGCGACGCCGATCGGACCGACGCCCGGGCCGCCGCCGCCGTGCGGGATGCAGAAGGTCTTGTGCAGGTTCAGGTGGCAGACATCGGCCCCGAAGTCGCCGGGGCGGCACAGGCCGACCTGGGCGTTCATGTTGGCGCCGTCGAGGTAGACCTGCGCGCCGTGGCGATGCACCGTCTCGGTGATCTCGCGGATGCTGGCCTCGAACACCCCGTGCGTCGAGGGGTAGGTGATCATCAGCGCGGCCAGGCGATCGGCGTGCTTGAGCGCCTTGGCGGCGAGGTCGACGAGGTCGACGTTGCCCTGATCGTCGCAGGCGACCGGCACCACCTGAAAGCCGGCCATCACCGCGGAGGCCGGGTTGGTGCCGTGCGCGGAGGTCGGGATCAGGCAGATGTCGCGGTGACCGTGGCCGCGCGCCTGATGGTAGGCGCGGATCACCAGCAGCCCGGCGTACTCGCCCTGCGAGCCGGCGTTCGGCTGCAGCGAGACCGCCGCGAAGCCGGTGATCTCGCACAGCATCGCCTCGAGCGAGTCGAACATCGCCCGGTAACCTTCGGCCTGCTCGCGCGGCACGAACGGGTGGATGTCCGCCAGGCCCGGCCAGGAGATCGGCATCATCTCCGAGGTGGCGTTGAGCTTCATCGTGCACGAGCCGAGCGAGATCATCGAGTGCGTCAGCGACAGGTCGCGGCCCTGCAGGCGATGGATGTAGCGCAGCAGGTCGTGCTCGCTGTGATGCGCCGAGAACACCGGGTGCGTCAGGTACGCGCTGCCGCGCGCGAACTCCGGCGGCGCCGCGAGGTCGATGCGCCCGGCCAGCTCCGCCGCCCGCGGCGCGGCCGCGCCAGCGCCGAAGACCGCCAGCAGCGCGTCGACCTCGGCCAGCGTCGAGCGCTCGTCGAGCGACACGCCGACCGTCTCGGCGTCGACCGGCCGGAAGTTGTAGCCGCGCTCGAGCCCGGCCTTGAGCACCGCCTCGGCCGTGCGTCCGTGCAGGCGCACGCGCAGGGTGTCGAAGAACGGCGCCTCGCCGACCCAGTGCCCGAGCTCGCGCAGGCCCGCCGCCAGCACCGCCGTCAGCCCGTACACGCGCTGGCCGATCTTCTTGAGGCCGACCGGGCCGTGATAGACCGCGTACATGCCGGCCATGATCGCCAGCAGCACCTGCGCGGTGCAGATGTTGCTGGTCGCCCGCTCGCGGCGGATGTGCTGCTCGCGGGTCTGCATCGCCATGCGGTAGGCCAGCTTGCCGGTCGCGTCGCGCGACACGCCGATCACCCGCCCCGGCAGCACCCGCTTGAAGGCCTCGCGCGTCGCCAGGAACGCCGCGTGCGGCCCGCCGTAGCCGAGCGGCACCCCGAAGCGCTGCGCCGAGCCGATCGCTATGTCGGCCCCGAACTCGCCCGGCGGACGCAGCACCGTCAGCGCCAGCAGGTCGGTGGCGACCACCACCAGGGCCCCGGCCGCGTGCGCCGCGCTGACCACGGCGGCCTCGTCGCGCAGGCGCCCGTGGGTGTCGGGGTACTGCAGCAGCACGCCGCACACATCTGGCCCAAAGGACATGTCCTCACGGGCAGCCACGCGGACCTCGACGCCGAGCGCCCCGGCGCGGGTCTGGACGACGGCGACCGTCTGCGGGTGGCAGCCGTCGGCGACCAGGAAGACGCGGCGCTTGCCGGCGGCGAGGTGCCAGCACATGCCCATCGCCTCGGCGGCCGCGGTCGCCTCGTCGAGCAGCGAGGCGTTGGCGAGCGGCAGGCCGGTGAGGTCGGCGACCATCGTCTGGAAGTTGATCAGCGCCTCGAGCCGGCCCTGGCTGATCTCGGCCTGATACGGCGTGTACTGGGTGTACCAGCCCGGGTTCTCGAGGATGTTGCGCTGGATCACCGGCGGGGTGATGCACCCGTAGTAGCCCATGCCGATCAGCGAGCGCAGGACCTGATTCTTGGCGACCATCCGCCAGAACGCGGCCTGGACCTCGAACTCCCCCGCCTCGCGCCCGGCGATCACCTCGTCGCCGAGGCGCAGCGACTGCGCGACCCGGATCGTCACCGGTACGGTGCGGTCGATCAGCGCGTCGAGCGAGTCGAGCCCGAGCGCGGCCAGCATCGTCGCCGTCTCGTGCGGACGCGGGCCGATGTGGCGATGAACGAAGGTGTCACTGGGTGCCAGAAGCGTTGCGTGGTCGGACATGGCGATCGCGGCGTGAATGTACCGCCGCGACCCGAAGCGCCGCCGCAGCGCTCGTAAGAGTTTGCGCACTGCCTGCGCGACGCGCCGCCGCTGCGACGCACTGCCACGCCGCGCCGCCTATCGGGCGCAGATCGCCGCGAGCTGATCGTAGATCGTGCGCGCCGCCTCGGGCCGCGCCGCCCCCAGCATCGCCGCGCGCATCCCGGCCAGCCGCGCCGCGCCCGACTCGCCGTGCTCGGCGAGCAGCCCGGCCAGCGCGTCACACAGGCGCTCGGCGCTCCACTCGCCCTCGCGCAGCAGCAGCGCCGCGCCGGCGTCGACCAGGGCGCGCGCGTTGTGCTCCTGATGGTTGTCGGTCGCGTGCGGGAAGGGCACCAGCACCGCGGGGCGGCCCGCCGCCGCCAGCTCGGCCAGCGAGGTCGCGCCGGCGCGGCACAGCACGAGGTCGCACCAGGCGTAGGGGGTCGCCATGTCGGAGAGGAAGTCGGCCACGCGCACGCGCGGGGCCTGCAGGCCGAGGGCCGCGTAGGCGTCTCGGACCCGGTCCTGATCGCCGCGGCCGGTCTGGTGCCAGATCTCGAGCGCCGGCGCCCGGGCGAGCAGCCCCGGGATCGCGGCGAGCATCATGTCGTTGATCGCGCGGGCGCCCTGCGAGCCGCCGAACACGAACAGGCGTGGCGCCCGCGTCGTGGCCGGCGCCTGCTCGACCCCGGCGGCCTGCAGCGCGGCGAGGATCGGCCGGCGGATCGGGTTGCCGGTCAGCGTCACCTTGCGCGCCGGGAAGTAGCCGCCGCGGTCCGGGAACGTGCAAAACACCCGCCGGACCACCTTGGCGAGGATCCGGTTGGTGATCCCCGGGATGCTGTTCTGCTCGAGGATCGCGGTCGGCCGGCGCAGCATCGCCGCGGTCGCGACCACCGGACCGCTCGCGTAGCCGCCGACGCCGACGACCACGTCCGGACGAAACTGCCGGACGATGCGCAGGCTCTGCCACCACGCCCGCGGCAGGCGCAGCAGCCCGGCGAACAGCCCCCGCAGCCCGCGGCCCTTGATCCCCGTGGCGTCGATGGTCTGCAGCGGCCAGCCCTGCTCGGGCAGCACCCGCGCCTCGATGCCGCGCCCGGTGCCGACGAACAGCACCTCGCCGCCGCGGGCGCGGACCTCCTCCGCCAGCGCGACGCCCGGGAACAGGTGCCCGCCGGTGCCGCCCCCGGCGATCAGCACGCGCAGCGGCCGACCGACGCGCAGCGCCGCCGACGAGGCCGCCGGCAGCTCCTGGCGCGCAGGCTCCGCGGGCCCGGCGTGCATCAAGATCCGCGGCAGCGCGAGCTTCTCCGACGAGGACGAGGACATGGCGCCCACCGTCATAACCCACCCGCGGACCGCCCGCTGAATTCTCGCCGAAGTCGCGCGCTCAGGCCTGCGCGGCCGCGACCTTGCGCCGCCAGATCTGCGTGAGCCGCTCCTGCTTCGGACCGGGCCGCAGCAGGTCCGCGAGGGTGTAGGCGTCCAGCCGCGCGAAGAACTCGGCCTGCGCGGCAGCGAGCACCCCGGCCAGCTCACACACCGCGACGATCGGGCAGCTGTTGTGCCCGCGGTCGAAGCACTCGACCAGGTTCATGTTCGGCTCGCAGGTCCGGACCACCGCGCCGAGCCGCAGCGCCTCGGGCGCCTGCGCCAGCTGCATGCCCCCGCCGCGCCCCCGCACCGCGTGCACATAGCCCGCCCGCACCAGCAGACCCGAGACCTTCATCAGGTGATGATTCGAGATGCCATAGGCCGCGCTGACCTCCGCGACCGGCACGAGGCGCCCGCCGTTGACCCCGAGGTACAGCAGCGTTCGCAGGGCGTAGTCCGTGAATTGAGTCAGCTGCATCGCCAGGGTCCCTCTGTACGGCGCGGCGTCATTCGAGGCTCGCGCAGCGTTTGCGCGGGCCGCCCCTTGACCTCGCCGCCGATAACATGCATTTTGCGTGCAGGTTTTTCAACGGAGGTTTTTGCATGCTGAGTTTGTACGACGAATTGGGCGGAGCACCGGCGGTCGAGGCGGCCGTGGACATCTTCTACCGCAAGGTCCTCTCCGACGACCGCATCTCGCACTTCTTCGACGGCGTCGACATGGAGCGCCAGGCGGCCAAGCAGAAGGGCTTCCTGACGATGGTCTTCGGCGGGCCCAACAACTACACCGGCAAGGACATGCGCACCGGCCACGCCCACCTGGTCGCGCGCGGCCTCAACGACAGCCACGTCGACGCCGTGATCGAGGACCTCGCCGCGACCCTGCGCGAGCTCGGCGTCGGCGAGGACCGCATCGCCCAGGTCGCCGTGATCGCCAACTCGGTGCGCGACGACGTGCTCAATCGCGACCCGCAGAGCAAGGCCTGAGCCGTGCCCGTCATCCACCACGGCGACCGCCACCTGAGCGTCGAGGACGGCGAGACCGCCCTCGACGCCCTGCTGCGCGGCGGCGTCGCGGTGCCCAATAGCTGCCGCGCCGGCGCCTGCCAGAGCTGCCGCCTGCGCGCTGGCGCCGGCACCCCGCCCGCGGCCGCCCAGGTCGGCCTCAAGGCGACCCAGCGCGAGCGCGGCTACTTCCTGGCCTGCCTGTGCCGCCCCGACGAGGACCTGACGATCGCCCTCGGCGAGGACCTGCCGATCGACGCGACCGTCATCGACGTGACCTCGCTCGGCGCCGCCGTCGTCCGCCTGCGCCTCGGCTTGCCCCCGGGTGTCGCGCTCGAGTACCGCGCCGGTCAGTTCATCACCCTCCTGCGCGCCGACGGCCTGGCCCGCAGCTACTCGCTGGCCAGCGTGCCCGGCGAGGACCTCGCGCTCGAGCTGCACGTGCGGGTCCTGCCGCAGGGCCGCATGAGCCAGTGGATCGCCCACGAGCTCGCGCCGGGCGCCCGGCTGCAGCTGCGCGGCCCCGAGGGCGACTGCTTCTACACCCCCAATCAGCCCGCCCAGCCGCTGCTCTTGATCGGCACCGGCACCGGCCTCGCCCCGCTGATCGGCGTCGCCCGCGACGCCCTGCGCCAGGGTCACACCGGCCCGATCACGCTGATCCACGGCGCGCTGACCCCGGCCGGGCATTACCTCGTGGATGTCCTCGAGGACATGTCGAGACAATCCCCGAACTTCCGCTACCTGCGCTGCGCCCTGCGCGGAGACGCGGCGCCCGGCCTCGAGCTCGGCGCCATCGAGGCCGTCGCCGCGGCCCAATTCCCGAAGCTCGGCGGCCACCGCGTGTATATCTGCGGCGACCCCGAGCGGGTCGCCGCGCTGCGCAAGCAGAGCTTCCTGCGCGGCGCTCGCATGAACGAGATCTTCGCCGACGCCTTCGTCACCGCCCCGCCGCAAGCACCCGTCGGGCCCTGACGACCGCGCGCGCGATCGCCCCGAACTCACGGCCCACGCCGCAGCGACCGCTTGCGCGCCGCGCGGTGACACGCGACCCTGCCCGCCGTGACCGACGACCCGCGCAGGCTCGCAACCCTGGCCGTGCACGCCGGTGAGCCGCGGCCGCAGCCCGGGCACGCGGTCGTCACCCCGATCGCCTGCACCTCGACCTACACCTTCCGCGACACCGCGGCGCTGCGCGACCACTTCGAGGGCCGCAGCGAGCGCGACGAGTACGGCCGCTACGGCAACCCGACCGTGACCGTCGCCGAGCGCAAGCTCGCCGCGCTCGAGGCCGCCGAGGACTGCGCGCTGTTCGCGAGCGGGATGGCGGCGATCACCACCACCCTGCTGACGCTGCTGCGCCCGGGTCAGCACGTGATCCTCACCGCCGACGGCTACCGGCGCACGCGCCAGTTCGTCACCGGCTTCCTCGGCAAATTCGGGGTCGAGCACACCCTCGCCCCGCCCGGCGACCACGCGGCGATCGCCGCCGCGATCGTGCCCGGCAAGACCCGCGTGCTGCTCGCCGAGTCGCCGACCAACCCCTACCTCCGGGTCGCCGACCTCCACGCGCTCGCCCAGCTCCGCCAGCACCATCGCGGCCTCAAGCTGGTGATCGACAGCACCTTCGCCACCCCGATCAATCAGCAGCCGCTGACCCAGGGCGCCGACCTCGTCCTGCACTCCTGCACCAAGTACCTCGGCGGCCACAACGACCTGCTCGCGGGGGCCGTCTGCGGCGACGCGGCCCTGGTCGGCATGATCCGCGAGCTGCGCGGCGTGCTCGGCGGCGTGCTCGACCCGCACAGCGCCTACCTGCTGACCCGCGGCCTCAAGACCCTCGACCTCCGGGTCCAGCGCCAGAACGCGACCGGCCAGCGCATCGCCGAGCTCCTCGCCGCCCACCCCACGATCGAGGCCGTCTACTACCCCGGCCTGCCCGACCACCCCGACCACGCGGTCGCCCGCGCCCACATGCGCGGCTTCGGCGGCGTCGTCAGCTTCCTGGTCCGCGGCGATGAGGCCCGCACCAGCCGCTTCATCGACCGCTGCCAGCTGCCCCAGATCGGCCCCTCGCTCGGCGGCGTCGAGAGCCTGATCGAGCAGCCGGCCCTGATGTCGTTCTACGAGCTCAGCAGCGAGCAGCGCCTCGCCGTCGGCATCCGCGACAACCTCGTGCGCCTGAGCGTCGGCGTCGAGGACCCCGAGGACCTGCTCGCCGACCTCACCCGCGCCCTCGCCGACCTGTGACCCGCCGTCTGGACCTGAACTCTCGGACCTGCGCTTTCAGACATTAACTTTCAGACATTGTCTTTCGGACCTGTACTTTCGGACCTGCCCTCATGACCACCCTGCGCGTCCTCAAGTTCGGCGGCTCCTCCGTCGGCGCCTCCGAGCGGCTCGTCCGCGTCACCGACCTCATCGCCCGCGAGCAGGCCCTCGGCCCGGTCGCCGTCGTCGTCTCGGCGATGGGCGACACCACCGACTGGCTGATCGACGCCGCCCACGCCGCCGAGCGCGGTGAGCAGGTCGCCGCCGAGGCCCTGGTCGAGCGCGTCGGCCAGGTCGCCGTCGAGGTCGGCCTCGCCGCCCTGCGCGAGCTGCTCGCCCGACCCGAGCGCGACGAGGCGACCCCACCGCCCGAGCTGGCGACCCAGGTCAGCGAGCTCCTGGTCCCGCTGCGCCAGGTCCTCGCCGGCGTCGGCCTGCTGCGCCAGTGCAGCCCGCAGACCCTCGACCTCGTGCTGTCCTTCGGCGAGCGCCTGAGCGCCGGCATCGTCGCCGCGCTGCTGCGCGTGCGCGGCCAGGCGGCCGTCGCCGTCGACGCCCGCGAGTGGATGGTCACCGACGACCGCTTCGGCGACGCGTTGGTGGACGAGCCGGCGACGCGCGCCCGCCTGGCCGCCCTGGCGCCGACCTGGGCCCCCGCGATCGCCGTGCACACCGGCTTCCTCGGCGCGACCCCGGACGGCCGCACGACCACGCTCGGCCGCAACGGCTCGGACTACACCGCGACCCTGCTCGCCGGCGCGCTCGCGGCCCCCGAGGTCCAGATCTGGACCGACGTGCCCGGCGTGATGACCGGCGACCCGACGATCCTGCGCGACGCCTACCCGATCGCCCGCATGTCGTATCAGGAGGCGCTCGAGCTCGCCAACTTCGGCGCGCGCCTGTTTCACCCGCGCACCATGGTCCCGCTGATCGAGGGCCGCATCGTCCTCCGGATCCGCAGCACCATGGACCCCGAGGCCGAGGGCACCCGCATCGACGAGCACGGCGCACCGACGGCCGGCCCGACCTGCGTCACCTCGCTCGAGAACCTCGCCCTGCTCGACATCCGCTGGCGCCGCCTCACCCACACCGCCGGCGTCGGCATGCGCGTGCTTCGGGCCCTCGAGGCGGCCGGCGTCACCGTGTGGATGGCCAACCAGGCCGCGCACGGCCAGGCCGTCGCCGTCGTCGTGCCCGCCGCCGCCGCGACCCGGGCCGCCGCCGCGATCGACGCCGAGCTCGCGCTCGAGCGCAGCCGCGGCGAGGTCGACAGCCCCGGCGTGCGCCAGCCGATCACCCTGCTCACCCTCGTCTCCGGGCGCATGGACCCGCGCAGCGCCCCCTCGCAGTTCTTCCGCGCGCTCGGCCAGGTCGGAGTGCCGGTCCGCGCGATCGCCCAGGGCATGAGCTCGCGCTCGATCTCCTGCGCCATCGACGGCGCCGAGACGGCCCTCGCCGTCCGCACCGTGCACGCCGCCTTCAACTTCGCCCACGAGGAGCTCAGCCTGCTCGTGCTCGGCCACGGGGTCGTCGGCGCCCAGCTCCTCGCCCAGATCCACCAGCAGCGCGCCCCCCTGCGCGAGCGCCACGCCGTCGCCCTCAAGGTCGTCGGCGTCGCCGACAGCCGCCGCGCCGTCTTCGACGAGCAGGGCATCGACCTCGAGCGCTGGCAGCCGCGACTCGCCGCCGTCCCCGAGGCCGAGCGCGGCGACCTCGCCGCGTCCTTCGCCCCCCTGCTCGACCGCCTGCGCCGCCTGCCCGCCCCCGTGCTCGTCGACTGCAGCGCCGCCGACGGCATGGACCGCGTCTACGCCGAGGCCTTCGCCCGCGGCATCCACGTCGTCACCGCCAACAAGAAGCCCCTGACTCTTGCGACAGGTCCCAACGGACAGCTGCGTGAGGCCGCCGCGGCCGCGCACGCGGCCTACCGCTACGAGACCACCGTCGGCGCCTCGCTGCCGGTGATCGCCACCCTCGCCGACCTGGTGCGCACCGGCGACCGCATCCACCGGGTCGAGGGCGCGTTCTCGGGCTCGCTCGGCTTCATCACCGGCGAGGTCATGCGCGGCACGCCCCTGTCCCGCGCGGTCCGCCAGGCCCGCGAGCGCGGCTACACCGAGCCCCACCCGCGCGACGACCTCAGCGGCCTCGACGTCGCCCGCAAGGCGCTGATCCTCGCCCGCGAGCTCGGCCTCCCGCTCGAGCTCGAGCAGATCCAGGTCCACCCGCTGATCCACGACGACCTGCTCGCCGAGCCCGACCTCGAGCGCTTCTTCGCCGGCCTCGCCGGCTACGACACCACCTTCGCCGCCAGCCTCGAGGACCTGCGCGCCCGCGGCCGCGTCCTCCGCTACCTCGCCCGCATCGACCTCGCCCCCGACACCGGCGAGTTCCGGGTCCGCGTCGGACCGATCGACGTCGCCCCCGACCACCCCGCCGCCACCCTGCGCGGCGCCGAGGCCTTCGTCGCCTTCACCACCGAACGCTACGAGGAGTACCCCCTGGTCGTGCGCGGCGCCGGAGCCGGCGGAGCCGTCACCGCCGCCGGCGTGCTCGCCGACATCCTGAAGGTCGCCCAGACCCTGCGCGGCCGCTGAAGCGCGGCGCGTAGCCGAGCCGCTCCAATGAAGTGTGCACAATGACCCAACGACGAAAACGATCGGCTCCTGCGAGCAAACGCGAGCACGTCGGCGCGGATGTCCTGACATATCCTGGCGAGCGAGCCGCGAAAGCTCCCGAGTCCGCGGCCAGCGAAGCGGCCGACGAGACCACGGCCACGCAGCAGCGGCCTTGCTGGAGCGCCGCCGACATCCTGACGATCGCCAGGAGCCTGCGCGTCCGCTGACCCCCGGGTCGGCGCCGACTCAGCGCTTGCGCCGGAGCATGCCGGCCTGCTCGAACCACGCGTAGATGTCGCGCACCGTGTCGAGCGTCGGCCGCGGCGCGTAGCCGAGCTCGCGCTGGGCCCGGGCGTGGCTGAAGCGCTTGCCGGTGTCGAGCACCGCGAGCGACTCGCGGGTGTAGAGCGGCTCCTTGCGGAGCACGCGCCCGATCGCCTCGACCACCGGCACGCCGAGCCGCAGCGCCCGGATCGGCGCGGTGATCCGCGGCGCGCGTACGCCGGTGACCTGCTCCGCCAGCCGGGCCAGGCCGGCGACCCGGTGATCGTGCCCGTTGAGGATGTAGTTCGCGCCCGGCTGCCCGCGCTCCGCCGCCACCAGCATGCCCGCGACCACGTCCCGGACATCGACGAAGTCGAAGCCACCGTCGACGAGGCTCGGCAACGAGCGATGATACAGCTCGAGGAACACCCGACCCATGCGCGAGGGCCCGTGGTCGTGCGGCCCGATCACGCCCGAGGGATGGACGATCACGGCCTCGAGGCCGAGGGCCATGACCTCGCGCAGCGCCCGCTCGCCGGCCGCCTTGGACCGGTCGTAGGCGAAGTGCGGCGCGGCGTCGGGCACCCGCGGCCACGACTCGTCGACCAGCGGCTCGGGGCCCTGGCCGGGCACGTAGAGGTCGAAGGCGTGCACCGAGCTGCAGTGCACCATCCGCCGCACACCCGCCGCCAGCGCCGCCTCGGCGACGCGCCGCGTGCCGTCGACGTTGGTGCTGCGCACGTGGCCCTGCGGGTCGCCGCTGATCGAGATCTTCGCGGCCAGGTGAAAGACCACCTCGACCCCCGCGAAGGCCCGCCGCAGGGCGTCCACGTCCTCGAGATCGCCGGCCACCCGCTCGAGCTCGAGGCCCGCGAGCTGCTCCCCGCGCCCGCGGACGAGCACCCGCACCTGATCGCCGCGCTCGATCAGCGCCCGCACGAGGTTGGATCCGACGTGGCCCGTGGCACCGGTGACTGCGACGCGCATTTCGGGGCGCATCCTAAGGGAGCGCCGCGACATCGGAGCATCCGCGGCCCGTGCCCCTGCGCACGTCCCTCCCCCGCACGCGCTACCCGGAGCGCAGCCGGGCGAGGTGCCACTCACAGATCGACGCCATCGTCGCCGTCGGCGCGAAGCCGATATCCTTCATCAACCGCTGAAACGCGGGATCCGCCTCCGCCAGCGCGATCGGCGGCGACACCTCGCGAAAGAACGCGAGGTTCAACGCCCAGATCGCGACCGAGAACTCTCGCTCGCGCGAGATCGGCACGCTCGCCCGCGCCGACGGCGAGACATAGGGGAGCACATACGGCGCCCGCGCCGTCGCGCCGCCCGGCAGCGCGACCACCAGCCCGCCCTCCCGCGCGCCCGCGAGGAAGTCCCGGCAGTCCCCGACGTCGAGCGTGGCCGCGGCCCCCGGCGACCCGCCCTCCCGCGGGCAGAGGATCACGACCTCCGTGATCTGCAGCCGCTCCGGCAAGAGCGCCTGCACCGCACGAATGGTGTCCCCGGTGACGATATCGTCGTCCATCAATATATACTCACCCGCCGGGATGCCCGCCAATTGCGCCGCGAGCGGCGCGCAGCCCGGGCGGGCGACCAACGTCGACGGCGCCGCGCCGCCGCACAGCGGGAAGCAGCGCGACACGCCGAGATCGAAGGTCCCCGGGATGCAGGCGTCCAGGCTGATCACCCGCCGCCCCGCGGTCCGCCGCTCGGCCTCCTGCCGCTGCACGGCGAGGTCGTGGCGGCGAACCTCGAGATCGATGGCGACATCCGGCGCCGAGGCGGCCCGAAACTCCGCGCGCAGGCACGCGACGAGGCCGTCGACGAAGGCCTCGCGTCGGGCCAGCAGCGGCGCCCGGGCCCGGCCGGTCAGCCACGGGAGGATCGCCAGCGCCCCCTCGTCGCGCAGGGCAAACACGGCGCTGCGCGGCGCCTCCGGCCCGGCCGCGGCCCGCTGCGTCCACTCGTCGAAGCGGCCCCGAACGCCCGCCGTCAGCCCGCCGAGGTCGCCGAGGCGGACCCTGCTCGACGAGATCCCCGGCCGCGTGGTCGACCCGGACACGAACACGAGCTCGGGGTTGCCGGCGACCAGCGCCTCCGCACGCACCGCCTCGAAGGCCTGCTCGTACCCGGGGCGATTGATGCAGACGCAGGCGCCGCGCTCGAGGAAGGTCCGCGCGAAGCGGGCGTTGTCGCCCCCGAACACATAGACGATACGAATGGGCCGATGGCACGGCACGTGCGTCGCCAGATAATCCTCGAGGTGCACGATGACGTCGGTGAAGTTCAGCTCCTGATCGTTCTCCAGCGCCTCCCAGCCGTCCGCCATCAGCCAGTCGCTGCCGCGGACCGCCTCCTCGCACAGGCTCAGCCGGTGGCGGGCGCCGAGGGCCTGCGCGCCGCACTTGAGCGCGACGTAGGCGTCGTGCGAGGGCGACAGGTAGCCGCCGAGCACGACCGAGCCGCGGCGCTCGAGCGCGTCCCGGGCGAGCTCCATCATCTCGAGGTGCGCGCTGTGCACCGGACAGAACGCGCCGGTGCTGAGCAGCACGACCAGCGGCCCTGAATCGCCGCTCTCCCGCAATCGCTCGAGGACCTTGTGGAGCGCAGTGGCGCGCCAGCTCGGGCGCTCGCGCCGTGAATTGTCGGCCTCGATGTCGACCCGATCGTCGAAGAAGCCGGCGCGCTCGAGCGCGCGCTCGCTCGGCAGATGCGCGCACGCCTTCGCGTAGAACGCGTCGCGCAGGACCTTCCACGCCAGCCGGTTCGGGCCCCGCGCGGCGACCGGGAGGCCGCGATAGGCCGCGTCGACGCGGGCCCGCGAGGCCCCCGGAGCCAGCCCCAGCTGGTCCCACAACGGCGAGCGCGCCGGGCCCGGCGCGCGCGTGGCGAGCCCACAGCGGCGAAACAGGAGGTCCGTCCGCAGCAGCAGCTTCGGCCGCTCGCCCGCGAGCAGCTCCGCGTCGTGCAATACCCGGTGATCGAGGATCAGCGCGGAGCCCCCGCGCGGCAGCACGCGGACCAGCACCCGCGAGGAGTCACTCGGCTCCGGCGCGGACCAGTCGCTGTAATCACGCTCATCGAGCGGACGATTCCGCTGGGGATCGATCAGCAGCCGCGTGGCGCCGCCGTCGTCCGCGCCGATATCGTCGGAGAGATATACGAGCACGCTCATCAGCGTGCGGCCGCCGTCGGGGGCCTCGTAGGGCGCGTCGTGGTGCGGCACCAGCAGCCCGCCGCGCTCGTAGCGGATGAAGCGCAGCAGAGGATTGACGCCGACGGCCCGCCAGACCCTGCTCCCGTCCCAGTCGGTCGGGGTGTCGCCCTGCATCGTCCTCAGCATCGGGATGCGCCCCGCGAGCCGCTCCCACAGGAGCCCGGCGATCGCGGGCTCGTGGCTCGTGGCGCGGTACGAGCCCGTCACGTCGCGTCGCGGATCGAAGCCGCGCTGCATGCCATCGCGCCCGACCGGCACCCAGGTCTGATCCGCGAGCTCGTCGCGGAGGGCCCGGCGCTCGTCGGGCGTGAGCAGGCCATGAACCATGAAGCCCGAGTCGCCGAGGTCCCGGAGGTCCTCGCGGACAGGCGCGACGTCGCGGGCCCGCTCGAGGCGCTCCAGCGTCGCCCGCGACACCGCGAATTCGCCGACCCAGGCGCCGCCCGCGGCCGCGGCGGCCTGCACCGGCGCCGCGGGCCCCTCGGTCCAGCCGCCGGGGACCGCGCGTTCATATGCATCGAGGTGGATCGCCGGCGAGCCGCCCAGGTACTTGTGGGCATTATACCCGTGCAAGGCCTCGAGCCGCGCGCGCAGCTCCTCGAACTGCCGCCGCGCCGCCGCGCCGAGCTCGCCCTCACGGCGGGCGCGCTCGGCCGCGCCGCCGAGCGCGAGGTGCAGGGTATAGAGCTCGATGAAGTCGTAGGACGCGCCGATCATCTGCTCGTCGGTCCGGCCGTCGAACACGTCGCCGGCCGGAGTCGCCGCGATCACGCCGCCGGGGACCCCGAGCTGCCGGGCCAGCTCGTAGACCTCGCTCTTGTGCAGATCCGAGATGAGCTGGATATCCACCATCCCGTCCGAGGCCTTGCCGAAGAAGCCGATGTATCCGCCCTCGTCGCGGTTGGTGGTCCCGAGCAGCACCGCCGGCGCGCCCTGCTGGGCGAGCAGACTCGTGAGATAGTAGAGCGCCGGAGATCGGAGATAAGAGACCAGCTGCCCCGCGGCCCAGGGCCCGCCGGAGACGGCGAGCGCGTCGTCCACCGCGCGCTTCACCGCGACGTGCCCGGGCGACAGGTCCACCGTCACGGCCTCGACCCCGAAGCGCTCGGCGACCGCCCTCCCCCGCGCCAGCGCGACCTCCTGGTTCGTGGCGCCCTCGGCCACGAACATCGGCATCAACGCGGCGACGATCCTCCGGAGCGGCGAGCCCGGCTCGCGCGCCGCCCGGCTCGCGAGGGCCAGCGTGACCGCCGAGTCCACGCCGCCGCTGACGCCGACCACGCAGGCCCGCAGGCCCGACTCGCGCGCGTAGCTGTTGAGCAGGCTGACCTTGGCCTGCACACATTGCCCGGCCACGAAGCCCCGCCGCCTGCGCAGCCGCTCGAGCAGCCGCGCCAGCTCGGGATCGAGCGCCGGAGCGCCGAGGCGCCCGCTCTGGTTGTTCGAGAGCACCGGGCATTAATACCGCAAACCCGAACCGACCGATCCCGCGTCGCGCCCCGGATCGGCGCGCACTCGGCCGCGCAACCGGAGACCCACAGGCGCAGCTTCGCGGCGTTGTTGCCCTCGTCCTCCTCGCTCACCGTCTGGCCCGGATCGGTGGCGAGGACGACGAGATATTCCCCGTCCGTCAGCGCGACGACGGTGTCGAGCCGGGCGACCTTGCCCACCGCCAATACCGGAACCGCGGCCTCGTTGAGCAGGCTCCCGGACGCCCTCAGCGTGGCGACCGACGCGACCACCGGAGGGCGCGGGGACCGGCGCCGGTCACTGGATCTTGGACCAGATGTGCCCGAAGCTGTCGTCCCAGCTGTCGCTCAGCGCCGCATCAGCGCCGCACAGCGGGATCTCCCGGCCGTCGGGGCAGACGTGCGGGGTGAGCTGCGTGACGCCCGTCTTGCGGATCCGGTTCAGGCACACCGCCCCGCCGCCGTCCGCCCCCCACACCGCCTCGGTGGTGAAGGGCACCGGCGCGAACTCGTTGATCAGCCAGCGGTCGCGCAGCGTCACCAGGTTGCCGATCTCCGTATGCGACTCGCCATCGCCGCAATAATCGGCCCGGACCAGGCGCGTCGCCGACGCGAAGGCCGGCAACGTCAGGCTCGGCAGCCCCGGGCTGTCCGGCGCATAGCCCCACAGCGCCGTCTTGCCGATCGAGCCCGAGAGACAGCCGAAGTACAGCGAGTCGGCCCGCTCGCGGACGCTGCCGAGCTGGTGGTCGACCTCGATGTCGCCGTAGATCACCATGCGCGCGCCGCCGACCGCGTCCGGCTTGCAGGTCTGGATGACGTTCTTCTTGTCGTCCAAATACGTGAATGTATAAACCAGGCGATCCGGATCCAGCATGCGCATCTCGGTGAGCAGCAGCGGGTCGTACAGGCCCGCGGCGTCGGCGGTCTCGACCGTCGCCAGCTTCGCCGTGAGCAGCGCTCCGTTGACCTTGAAGGTCCAGCGCGAGTTGATGAAGGCGGCCGCCGACACGGGCACGCCGCCCCCGACGGTGGCCTCCAGCGCGCCATGGTCGACGTTCAGGCTGCCGGCGTCGATCGGCTTCCAGAACGCCCCGGAGAGCAGATGCACGCTGACGAGCCGGACCCCGGCCAGCTCCTGCCCCTTGGTGTCGATCGCCGAGACCTCGGAGGTGAAGATCGTCGAGGTGTTGAAGAGCGGCCCGCCCTGACCGGTGCCACCACGAAGCTCGACGTCCGCCGACGCGGAGCCCGAGAACTCGGCCTCGTCGCAGGCGAGGGCCAGCGTGGTGATGAGGGCGGTGGCGGCGGTAATAAGGGCGCGGCGGCGGGTCGGCATGGGCAATCTCCTCGAGGGCTCGAAGCTCCTGTAGAGCGCGCCGCCAGATCAATTCACCGGCCCGATATTTTTCCTCGGGCCGGATCTGCACGGGCCAGACGGGTGTGCAGCCGGGCCGTGGAGGGCTATCATCGCCCCAGTGGACGGCGACTACGAACTCCTCATCGCCTGGCAGGGCGGCGACGACCAGGCCGGCGAGCGCCTGTTTCGCCGCCACTACAAGCTGGTCCTGCGCTTCTTCCACAACAAGGCCGGCGCCCAGGCCCACGACCTGGTCCAGCGGACCTTCCTCGGCTGCCTCGAGGCCCGTCAGCGGATCCGCGGCGATACGTCGTTTCGCGCGTTCCTGTTCGGGGTCGCCCGCAACATCCTCTTCGACCACTACCGGCTCGCCCGCCGCGACCACGACCACCTCGACTTCGGCTCGGTCTCCGCGGAGGACCTGCGGCCCTCGCCGGCCTCGATGATCGCCCACGCGCGCGAGGCAGAGCTCTTGCTCCGGGCCCTGCGCCAGATCCCGATCGAGGCCCAGATCATCCTCGAGATGTACTACTGGGAGGGCATGCGGGCCCACGAGATCGGCGAGGCGCTCGAGATGCCCGAGCCGACCGTGCGCACCAAGATCCGCCGCGCGCGCCTGCGCCTCGAGGAGATGATCCAGACCAGCAGCGCCGCCCCCTCGCTGCGCCAGAGCACCGTCCAGGGGCTCGACGCCTGGGCCAAGCAGATCCGCGAGGGGATCGGAATTCCCTGAGCCCGATGAATTGATCGCCACGCTCCCGTTACTGCATGGAGTGGGGGCCCGATGACGGCGCAACAACACATCGGCGCGGCGCTCGGCACCGCCAGAACGCTCGACCCGGGCGTGCACGGCGACACCTATCCGGCCACCGTGCGCGAGGACCACGACCTCGCCCCGCAGGCACCGCTCGCCTTCCCCAGCCTCGAAGGCGACGACGCTCAGCGCATGGAGGACCTCGTGGCCGCGCGCCTGTTCCCGCGCCGGGCCGCCGCGCAGAAGGTCGGCCGCTACACCCTGCTCGACCGGCTCGGCCAGGGCGGTATGGGCGTCGTCTACGCCGCCTATGACCCGGAGCTCGACCGCCGCGTCGCCATCAAGCTCTTGACCGGCGCGCTCGCCGGCCAGGCCGAGGCCCGCCTGCTGCGCGAGGCCCAGGCGATGGCCAGGGTCGTGCACGCCAATGTCGTCTCGGTCATCGAGGTCGGCGTCCACCACGAGCAGACCTACGTGGTGATGGAGTATGTGCGCGGCATCAGCCTCGACCGCTGGCCCGAGCGCCGCCCCGGCTGGCGCGACACGCTGCGGGTCTATGTGCAAGCCGGTCGCGGTCTGGCCGCGGCCCACCGCGCCGGCGTGATCCACCGCGACTTCAAGCCCCACAACGCGATGCTCGTCGAGGGCGGCGTCGACGACGGTCGCGTCAAGGTCCTCGACTTCGGCCTCGCCCGCGCCACCCTGTACGCCCCCGACTCTGCCACCGCCAGCGACGCACCCGACCACCCGCCCAACGACGCCCTCGCCCGCCGGCTGACCCAGACCGGCGCGCTCATGGGCACCCCCGCGTACATGGCCCCCGAGCAGCTGCGCGGCGAGCCCGCGAGCGAGCGCAGCGACCAGTTCAGCTTCGCCGTCTCGCTCTACGAGGCGCTCTACGGCCAGCTCCCCTTCGACTCGAGCTCCTTGCCCGCGCTGACGCTCGCGGTCCTGTCCGGCACCGTACGCCCGCCGCCGGCCCCCTCCGACGTGCCGGGCTGGGTCGCGCGGGCGGTGCTGCGCGGCCTCGCCAACGCGCCCGCCGACCGCCATGAATCAATGGCCGCGATCTGCGACGCGCTCGAGCGCGACCCCGCGGCGCGCCGGCGCAGCATCGGCCTCGCGCTCACGCTGAGCGCGGTCGTCGGCGCCGGCGGCTGGGGCGTCGCGCAGCTCGGCGACGCCGCGGCCTCGCCGTGCAGCGGCCCCGCCTTCGAGCTCGGCGAGCTGTGGAACGACGCGCGCGAGGCCGCCATCACCACCGCCTTTACGGCCACCGGCCTCGCCTACGCCCCCGACGCCGCGCGCCGCTTGCGGCCGATCCTCGGCGACTACGCCGGCCAGTGGGGCGCGATGCGCCGCGAGACCTGCGAGGCCCACCAGCGCGGCGAGCAGTCGGCGTCGCTGCTCGACCTGCGCATGGCCTGCCTCGACCGTCGGCGTGCGGGCTTCGCCGCGCTCGGCGACCTGCTCGTGCAGGCCGACGGCGCGGTGGTCGAGCGCAGCGTCGAGGCCGCCCAGAGCCTGCCCGCGCTCTCCGGCTGCGCCGACCTCGAGGCGCTGACCGCCGAGGTCGCGCTCCCCGAGGACCCCACGCGCGCCCGCGCGGTCGAGGCCGCCCGCAAGCGCCTCGCGGAGGTCGACGCCCTCGCCAGCGCGGGTCGCTTCACCGCGGCCACCGAGGCCGCCGAGCAGACCCTCGCGCAGGCCGAGGCGCTCGGCTTTCGACCGCTGGTCGCCGAGTCGGCGCTCACGCTCGGCGCCATCGCCATCGAGCAGGGCCGCGGCGAGGCGGCCGACCGCGCGCTGACCCTCGCGCTGCATCAGGGCATCGAGGGCCGCGCCGATCGCAGCGCCGCCGAGGCCCTGCTGCGCCGCTTCTTCGTGCGCGGCGTGCTGCTCGGACAGCCCGAGCGCGCCGCCGAGGACGACGCGCTGGTCGCCGCCCACGCCGCCCGCTTCCCGACCGACGGCGCGCTCCAGTGGCTCGCCGACATCAACCGCGGCGCCGTCGCCCACAGCGGTCACGACCTCGACCGCGCCCGCGACCTCTATCACCGCGCCCTCGCCGTCACCGAGGGCCCGACCGCCCTCGAGCTCGCGCGCACGCGCATCAACCTCGGCCTGCTCGAGTACGACGCCCGCGACTTCGAGCGCGCGTTGACCTCGTATCGCGCCGGCGTCGCCGAGGCCAGCGCCGCGCTCGGCGAGGGGCATCCGCTGGTCGCCCAGCTCGTCACCTACGAGGTGAACGCCCTCGAGTCGCTCGGCCGCTACACGGAGGCCCGGGCGCGGCTCGAGTCCACCGACAGCGGCGCGAACGTCTGGTCGCAGATCTTGCGCTCGCGCCTCGACGCCCGCCGACGCCGCTTCGCCGCCGCGCAGGCCAGCGCATCACGGGCCCTGGCCGCCACCGATGCCTCCGACGTGCTCACCGGGATCAACGCCGAGGCGGCCCTCGCCGACGCGCTCACCGACCCGGGCGCGGCCCTGGCCCACATCGACAGCATGCTCGCCCGCTGCGAGGCCACCTACGGCGAGCAGCATGCGATCACGGCGGCCTTCCAGCGCCGGGCCGCCGGCGCCCTGCTCCGGTTCGCACGCGCGGCCGAGGCCTTGCCGCTGCTGCGGCGCTCGCTCGCTACCTGCCAACAGCACGATCCCGTCGTGGCCAACACCGCCGAGTCCCACCGGCTGCTCGCCGACGCCCACCTCGCGCGCGGCGAACACGACGCGGCCCTCGACTCCGCCCGCGCCGCGGTCACGCTGCTCGCCGCATTGCCCGGCGATCACGACCTCGACCTCGCGCTCGCCCATCGCGCCCTCGGCCGCGCCCACCTCGCGCGCGGCGAGGCCGACGCCGCCGTGGCGGTCCTGCAAAGCGCCCTCTCGACGACCGAGCCCCGCCTCGACCCCGACGATCCCGAGCTCGCGCAGACCCGCGTGGAGCTGGCCCGGGCCCTGCTCGCCGCGAATCCCGGCAACACCATCAAGGCCCGGACCCTGCTCGCCCATGCCCGCGACGTCTTCACCCGCCTCGGCGAGCCCTTCGCAGCCGAGCGCCTGGCCGCCGCCGACTGATCCCGGTGGCCCGGCGCGGCTCGTCCTCGAGGCACCCCTCAGCAGACCCGCGGGACCCGTGGCGGCGCCGCGCAGTGGCCAGTCATGCGAGCGGGAGGCTGCCGCCGAGGAGCCCCCTGGGGTCGACCTCGTGCTTGAGGCGGATGAATGTGTCGACGATGTCGCCATAGGTGGCGCGCATGTCCTCGGTCGTGCGCTCGTTGTAACCGTAGCCATAGAGGCCGGCCCCGAGCTGCCTGGCGATGGCCGCGATCTTGCGCAGCGCGTCCTTCGTCTTCTCGACCTCTGGGCCCGGCGGCACCGAGTAATTGAAGCCGAACGACCACCGGTAGGCCTCGGCTGGCCCGTTGGGGTAGGAGAACGCGGCCCGCCGGTGGTCGGCGCGGACCGGATCCAGCGCGTCGCTCGGGTACGCGAACCCGAGCCCTGACAGCAGATACTCGTGGCCGTGGACCGACAACACCTCCTCCTCCACGCGCTGCAGGAATCGCTCATAGCTGGAGAAGTCGTTGAAGAAGTAGTCGTTCCAGAGGTGTTTGTGCCCGTCGAGCGAGGCGACATAGACGGAGCTGCGCGAGCTGCGTGCGTTCGACTGATCGCTGTCGATCACCCGCGCGTGGCGCTCATGCGCGGCCAGAGCCGCGAGCGCCGCGGGCCGCTCGCCGCTGAGCATCGCCTCGGCCGCGCTCAGGTCGTCGAACTCGAGGCCGATCTCGAATTGAATGTAGGGCGTCCCGAGGATCGGCCCCTCGAACACCAGGTGCGTGAGGTTGGTCGGGCGCGCCGGGTGCATCAGCACCGACTGGATCATGCGGCCAGCCGCGGCGAGCGACTCGGCCTGGAAGCAGAACGTCGCCAGGTGCGGCCCGGGCGCGCGTGTCCGCATGACGACCTCGTTGATGACGCCGAGCTCCCCCATGCCCCCGAGCGCGTGGCGAAACAGCTCGGCGTTCGCGTCCGGTGAGCACCACACCTCACGGCCGTCGGGGAGGATGAGCGAGAACCGCTCGACGCCGTCCAGCTGTCGGCCATACGCGACCGAGCCGGTGCCGATGCCGCCGCCCACCGACAGCGTGCCGCCGATGCTGGTGCCGAGGTGGTCGGTCAACACCGGGACCGCGAGCCCGTGGGTCTTGAGAAAGTCATGCAGCACCTTCCACGTGTGCGCCGCGGAGATCTGGACGCGACCGTCGGCGAGCAGCCGCGGCCCCGGCCAGCCGCCCGAGCTGCGGTCGAGCTGGATCTGCCGACCCGCCGCGCGCGGCAGGGTCTGTCCATTGCTCGAGTGGCGCGAACCGGCGACGGTGATCGGCAGATCGTGCGCGTAGGCATAGACGAGGTGCGCCTTGAGCTCCTCGGGGCTCCCGGCGGTCACGACGCTGTAGTCGGGCTGCGTGTGCAGGCGACCAAAGTCGGTGTTCGCCGGGATCGTCGGCTCGGTGCGACCACGCAGCACGCTGAACAGCACCCGCGGCGTCGTCGCCAGCGCCGCGACGCGAAAGCGCAGCGCAGCCCCGGCGAGCCGCATGCGCAGCTGGATGTGGTCGATGAGCCCATCGAGCCGCGTGGCTACGGCCCCGGACGGGCCGGCGAGCCCCGAGGTGTGGAACGATGGGCGCGTCGCAGCGAGAGGGCGGAGGATGCTTCGGGTCTGCATGGGGTCGGAGCCGTGTCATCACGGGAGTGCCGACGCCGGGCAAAAGGATTCACCGAACCGTCATTATCCCCGGCAGCTCAGCCGCATGCGGGCGCGGGGCCTGCGGCTTGCGCGATAGCGTGCGCTGGGCGCGGCCGGGGCGGGCCTGGATGAGCCGTTCGGTCGCGGCGAACAAAATCTCGGCCGACCTGAAACGTTTTTCCGCGGGCTGCGACTACGCCTGTGAGCCCTCGACGGGCCCCGAGCGTGGCTCGGTATCGAAGGACAGCACCATGAAGACCCAGCACAACATGCATCGTAATCTCCCCGGCCACCTCGCCCTCCTCGGCCTCGTCGGCGCCCTTGTGGCGCCTTCGGTCAGCGCCGCGGCGTCGCTCGTGCCCGGCGTGCCAGCTCCGGTCGCCGCGTCCGACGACGACGACGACTGCGCGCCCGCCGTGGTCGCCCTCCAGATCGACGTCTCCACCGGCGAGGTGTACATCGTCAACGACGTCGGCGGGCTGACGCTGACCGACAACCAAATCACCGTGCACTTCGGCTCGCAGACCAGCGTGATCGTCGATATCGAGTACTCGAGCGGCGACTTCGAGGTCGAGATCTCGCCGGCCGGCGGATCGACCGTGGTTCGCAGCACCCGCGGCGGCGCGCTGCGCTACAAGATCAGCGACAAGATCAGCGAGTACGTGTTCAGCTCCACCGAACTCGCGGGAATGTCCGCAATGATGAACATGACCCCGGTGGTCCCGGACATCATCATCCTGCCGAAGAAGGATTGCCCCCCCTCGACCTGAGCCGCCGCGGGAGCGTCGTCCGTGCGCGCCCCGCCTATATGCGACGGGCGAGCGCCTTCTTCAGCTCCGTGACGGCCAGGATCGCCGCGCCCGCCAGGGTCGCGTAGACCCACCACATCAAGGGCTGCGGGGCCGTGTGAAACAGCCGGTTCATGATCGGCGCGTAGGTGAAGACGAGCTGGGCCGCCAGCATAGCGATCGCGCCGAACCACACCCACTTGTTGGTGAACAGGCCGATCCGCCAGACGGGGAGGCGGAGGCTCCGGCACGCGAACAGATACGCCACTTCGATGACGACGATCGTGTTGACGGTGATCGTCCGGCACTGCTCGATCGTCAGCCCCTGGGCCTGCGCCAGCTCGAAGAACCCGAACGCGGCCGTCGCCATCAAGGTCGACACCACGAGGACACGTGTGAGCAGCGTCCGGTCGAGCAGCGGCGCCGACACTGGTCGCGGCGGTCGATCCATCAGCCCGGGCTCCTTCGGCTCGAACACGAGGCTGATCCCGAGGATCACGCTCGTCGTCAGGTTGATCCACAGCAGCTGGACCGGCAACACCGGCAGCTGGGCGCCGGCGACGATCGCTGCGAGCAGCACGAACGCCTCTCCGCCGTTGGTCGGCAGCGTCCAGGTGATGAACTTGACGAGGTTGTCGTAGACCCCCCGTCCTTCCTCGACGGCGGCCTGGATCGTGGCGAAGTTGTCGTCCGTCAGCACCATCGCGGCCGCCGACCGGGCGACGTCCGTCCCCGCCTTGCCCATCGCCACGCCGATGTCGGCCTTCTTGAGCGCGGGCGCGTCGTTGACCCCGTCGCCCGTCATGGCGACGATGTGCCCGGCCCGCTGCAGCGCCTCGACGATCCGAAGCTTCTGCTCGGGCGCGACGCGGGCGAACACGGCGACGTCGACCGCCATTCGCGCGAGCTCCTCCGCAGAGACCTGCGCGAGCTCCTGGCCGGTAACGGCGCGCAGGCGGCCGTCCGGCGTGCGCGCGCCGTCGAGTCCGAGCGCGTCGGCGATCGCCGCGGCGGTCACGGCGTGGTCGCCCGTGATCATCTTGACCTGGATGCCCGCCCGTCGACACGCCGCGACCGCGCGCGCGGCCTCGGGGCGGGGCGGGTCGATCATGCCGACAAACCCGAGCAGGGTCAGGTCGCGCAGGTCGTCGTGGCCGATCCGCTCGCCGCCGGGCGCCTCACGCCGCGCGAGGCACAGCACCCGCAGGCCGCTCGCCGCCAATTGCTCGACGGTCGCGCGCGCGGCCGCGACGTCGATCGCTCGACGCGCGCCGTCCTCGGCGAGTCGGTCCACGCACCGCGAGAGCAGCGCCTCCGACGAGCCCTTCACGTAGACGACCCCGCCGTCGCCGCGGCGGTGCAGGCTCGCCATGTACATGTGCTGCGACTCGAACGGCACGACGTCCAGCCGCGGCAGGCTCGACAGCGCGGCGTCGTCGAGGCCGGCCTTGCGCGCGGCGACCAGGAGGGCGGCTTCGGTCGGGTCGCCCTCGAGACCGACGCCGGCGTCGGTCTCGACCAGCCGCGCGTCGTTGCACAGCGCCCCGGCGAGCAGCGCCTCGCGCACCGGGCTGTCCGCGGCGAGCTCGACCGGCGCGCCGTCGCGCACGATCGCACCGACGGCCGCATAGCCGATGCCCGTCACGTCGAAGCGCGTCGCTCCGACGACGAGCGCGGTCACGGTCATCTGGTTCTCGGTCAGCGTCCCCGTCTTGTCCGAGCAGATCACCGTCGTGCTGCCGAGCGTCTCGACGGCGGGCAGGCGGCGGATCAGCGCGCCGCGGCGGGCCATCGTCGACACACCGACCGCGAGCAAGATCGTGACGGCTGCCGGCAATCCCTCCGGGATCGCGCCCACGGCGAGCGCGACGGCCGCGTCGAAGGTCGCCGCGGCCGACGAGCCACGGGTGAGCTCGAGCGCGAACAGGGCCGCCGCGAGGGCGAGGATCGACCAAACGAGCAGGCGCGACAGTCCGGCGATCCGGCGCGTCAGCGGCGTGGCGAGCTGGTGCGTCCTCGCCATGAGGTCGGCGATCTTCCCCGTCTCGGTGGCGTCGCCGATGGCGACAACCACGCCGCGGGCTTGCCCGTAGGTCACGGCCGTCCCGGCGAACGCCATGCTGGTGCGCTCCGCCAGCGGGGTGTCCTGGGGCAGCTCGCCCGTGGCCTTGGCGGCCGGCACCGATTCGCCCGTCAGCGCGGCCTCTTCGACCTGGAGGTCGCGGACGTCCAGCAGCCGCAGATCCGCCGGGATGGCGTCGCCGGACTGCACGCGGACGATGTCGCCGACCACCAGCTCCTCGCTGCGCATGCGCCTGGTCCGTCCGCCGCGGATGACCGTCGCCTCGGTGACGATCAACGCGTCGAGCGCGACGATCGCGTTCTGCGCGCGTCGCTCCTGCACGAAGCCGATCAGTCCGTTCGCCACCACCACGCCGGCGATCACGATCGCGTCGACGTGATCGCCGAGCGCGACCGAGACGATCGCGGCCGCGATCAGCACGACGACCAGCGGCTCGATGAACTGCGCCAGCAGGGCCCTGAGCGCCGAGGGTCCGCGACGGCGGGTCAGCGCGTTGCGTCCGTCGCGTACGAGTCGCCTCGCCGCCTCGTCCTCGCTCAGCCCATCGTCGCTGGACGCCAACGCGTCGAGGACCCCACGCGACGAGCGGGCATGCCAGGTCGGCGGCGAGCCGACGCCCGGAGAATGCGCGACGGCGGGGCCCTCGTTGCCGAGCGGCGGGCTCTCGCACGTGGAGCCCCGGTGGTTCATACGACCGCGTCCGATGGCACGACGAGCACGGGCAGCGCAGCCTGGGCCGCCAGCCAGCTGGCGACGCTGAGTCCGAACAGGCGCTCGACCGTGCTCAACTTCCGCGAGCCGGTCACGACGAACGGCGCCGAGAGCTCGGCAGCCGCCGCCAGGATCTCTGTCAGCACATCGCCACGGCGGACGACGAGGCGCTCCGTGGCGCCCAGGCCGAGCAGCCAGGCATGGGTGACCGCCTCGGCGCTGCGCAGCTTCTGCGCCACGCGCTCGGCGAGCACCGCGTCGAGGCGATCCGGGGGGATGTAATCAGCGGACGTGGAGACCACCGTGACGTACACGAGCGAGCGACCGAGCTCTGTCGCGAGTCGCTGGGCGAACTTCACCGCCCCGACGCTGGCCTCGACCGGCGTGACGGCGACGACGATCGGTCCCGCGCCGATCTTGTCGGCCTCGAGCTCCGGCGGGACGACGAAGGTCGGCGCGACCAGCCGCCGCAGCATGCGGCGGGCCACGCTCCCCAGCCTGATGATCGCCCCGCTGTCGGTGGTCGCCCGGCGTCCGATGATGAACCCGTGGGCATCGACGGCCTGGTGGAGCGACTCGAGCGCGGTCTCTGGACGATCGGCCGCGCTCACTTCAACGCTGGCGAGGGCCGCGCGGACGCCTGCCCGCTCGAGCGTATCCTCGATGGCGACCTCGACCTGCTCGCGGCTGTGCAGGTACCGATCTTCGTCGTGCTCGAGCGCGTACACTCCGAGCAACTTCACGTCTCCGGGCGCTTGTGCATGCAGCCAGCCCCCGAAGCGGACGGCCCCGTCGCTCCGGGGTCGCAGGTCGATGCCGATGATCCATGATTGGTGCGCGGTCATGTCCGAACGATGGCACCTTTTTCGGCGTTAATCTGGAGCTCGCCGCCGCGTCGCCGCCCGGGCCAGCGGCGACGAACGACGCGCCGTTGCCACAGCCACATGGTTCGCCGCGGCGCCCTCGGCGAATGGCGTGCGACGGCAGCGCCGCCGGTGTGCGTATGCAACGGCCCAGACGTGCCCGGCAATTTTGGAGCGCGCACCGTCGACGCGGCGCAAAAGTGTCGCGGCGTCCCTCGTGCGCGGCGCGGCCGGCCTCTCAGGGCGCGCCGAAGCGGCCGCGGGCCCACGCGTGCAGGCGCGTGGCGTCGTCGGGGTCGATGACATCGGGGACGACGACGAGCGCGCCGAGCGTGCCGGCGAAGCGGTTGATCGGGCCCTCGCCAGGGCCGTCGAGGCCGCCGCCGATGCGGCTCCACGCCCGCCCCGCCCCGAAGTCGGTGACGCCCGCGTCGGACACGGCGCCGTCGATGACCGCGGTCAGGCCGCCGTCCTGCGCGTGCACCAGGCCGACGACGTGCACGCCGTCGGCCGCATCCTGCAGGCCGGCGCCGACGTGCACGACGTCCCAGATCGGGCTTTGGTTGGCGTCCAGCGCGTCGCTGCGGTTGACGTAGCTGAGCGCGCCATCGGTGAAGCCGGCCGAGGCGGTGGGCGGGTAGCTGCCGCCGATGACCGTGCTCGCGGGGTTATAGGACTCGACCCAGCCGTAGGGCGGCGGCGAATAGGGCGTGCGTGCGACCCAGAACAGCGACAGGCCGGCGCTTGCGGGGTCGGCGAGCTCGTCGCCCGCCTCGTCCTCGAGGCGCAGCAGCGTGGTCGAGCCGTCGAAGTGCAGGCCGGGGCGGCCGGAGCCGAAGGCGTCGGCGACGAGCAGTGGACCGGCGGCGTCGGCGGGCGGGCGGGCGCGCAGGCCGAGGCCGCCGCGGTCGCTCCACTCGCTGACCGCGTCGCCGGCGACCGGGACCAGGCGCCAGGTCGACTTGTCGAGGCCGTCGCCGAAGCCGAAGCCGTAGTTGCCGCCGGCGTAGAGCAGGAGGTCGTCGCGCACGGCGACGCCCTGGGCGTGCGAGCCGGGCACGGGGGCGTCGAAGGGCAGCGCCTCCCAGGCCTCGCCGTCGGGCGAGTGCCACACCTCGTTCGCGTTGCCCGGCGGCAGCCCGTGGACCGGATCGCCGTTGGTGTAGCCGAACAACGTCCAAAGCTCGCCGCGCCACACGACCACGTTCGGCCAGATCTTGCCCTGCCACGGCGGGTCGGCGTGGCGCGTCCAGGTCGCGCCGTCGGTGGTCGACCACACCTCGTTCGACAGCTCGTGGCCATCGACGCTGTCGCGGTAGCGGGCGCAGCCGACCAGCCACATGCGACCCTTGAACTCGACGAGGCCGTCGAGGCTGCCGCAGCCGGCCCAGCGGGTCGCGCTCGCCGGCGCGTCGGCGACGACCTGCTGCCAGTGCACGCCGTCCTCCGTGCTCCACACGTCGTTGTGATAGACCTGCTCGGCGACCGGGCCGATCAGGTCCTGACCGCCGACGGTCCACAGCTTGCCGGCGTACACGCCCGACACCTGCAGGGCGCGCTCGCTCCACGGCGGCGGCGTGGTGCCGGGTCCGAGCTCGACCTGCCACGCCAGGCCGTCGGCGCTCGAGATGACGTCATGATTGTAGTGACCCTGGTGATGGTCGCCGCCGATCATCCACAGCCGGTCGTTCCACAGCACGGTGTTGTGGCCGTGCCGGCGCTCGAACTGGGTGTGGCCGTGCGGGAGGTCGAGGGTCCAGGTGATCCCGTCGGCCGACGACCACACCTCGCCGCTGGTGTTCTCCGGCGGATAGACGTCGGGGCCGACGGTGCTAAAGCCCTCCGGGTACGCCTCGCCGTTCCAGCCGGCGACCATGACGAAGCGCTGGCGCGCCGGCACCCAGGTCAGCGTGTTGCCGTCGCGCACGCGCCAGTCGTCGCCGATGCTGGCGGTCAGGCGCTGCCACTCGTACGTGACCCGCGGCGCGCCGGTGGTCACGACGTGGCTGGCGTCGAAGACCCGCGCGCCGGGGATCGCCACCGGGCTCCACGCCGTCAGCGCGGTCTCGGCGGTGTCGGTGCCGCGCGTCAGCTCGAGGGTCACCGGGCCGCTGTCCCCGAGCGCCGGGCTGGTCAGGCGCAGCGCGCCCGCGTCGATCCACTCGAGCGCCGTGACCTCGACCCCGGCGATGCGGGCGACCATGCCGGGCTCGAAGCCCGTGCCGTGCACGAGCAGCTGTGAGCCGCCGTCGGGGTCGACCAGCGCGGGCTCGACGACGTCGATGCCGAGCGCCGCGACCTCGCCGCTGTCGTCGTTCAGCGTCGTGGCGTCGGAGCCGGCGGGCTCGCTGGTGCTCTCGGTGGTGGTGGTGGTGTCGGCCGGCGTCTCGGGGTTGCAGGCGAGGGCGACCGCGAGCAGGGCGAGGGTCCGGGGCTTGGCGTCGAGCATGCCCCGAGAGTGTCGCGTCGGTGCGAGGGGGATCCTTACACGCGGGTTGCACGGCCACCGCGACCGGGTGCCGGTGGCACCGAGGTCCGCCGAGCTTGGATCCGCGCGCCCGCCCGCTCCGCCTGCGCCGCGTCACGAACCGTGGCGGGTCAGGGGCAGCCCTGCTCGTCCGAGCCGTCGGGGCAGTCGCTCGCGCCGTCACAGCGGCGATAGTCCGGGATCGGCTCGCCGCTCTCGCAGGTGAAGCCGGGGACGTCGTAACAGCGCACTTCTTCGATGTAGCTGGCGAATTCGGGGATCTCGGGGCAGTCCACGATCGCGGCGATAAACGCGTCGCCGCACACATCCTGCGCCGCGGTGTCATCGCACGCCACCGGCTCGAGACAGGCCGCGAGCTCGGCGGCCACTGGCAACTGGCAGGCCAGCGCCGCGGACGACGCGGGCACCATCGCCACGGCCTCGCAGAAGCACGTGACCTCCTCGCCGTACTTGAGCCCGGTCGCCTCGACGCAGGCCGCGACGGTCGGGTGGTCGCCGGCGGCGACCTTGCATTCACACTCGAGCTCGGGGCGGCTCAGGGAGCCCGCGAAGTAAGCGATGCAGTCCGCGTAGAGCACCGGGTCGCCCGCCGGGTCGCCCGTGGTCGGCGACGCGTCCGTGTCCGATGTCGCGGTGGCTGTCGCGTCGCCGGTCAAATCCTCGGTGGAACCCCCCGATGAATCGCCGCATGCGAGCACGAAGAGCGTGAGGGTGAGCGAGAATTTACGAGCCATTGTGAGCATTGGGGGTCCCTCAGGGCGCCTTGAAGGCCGCCGACCTGACTCTTGTAGATCACTTTGTCGGCGCCGTCGACGAGCACGCCGGAGGTGTAGATGCCGCCATCGAGGGCGACCGCGGCCCCGGCGGAGAGCACGGCCCCGAGGAGCCTGACGCGGTCGATGCGGCCGCCGCCATTGGCGGTTGCCGTCGAGGCCGCTCTCGACCAGCGCCAGGAAGCGCTGCAGATGAACGGCCGACGAGCGCGATAGACGAAGGAACGAACGCCGCCGGGGGCTCGGCTCGCCGCATCACGGCAAGCGTCAGCGTTCGCCGCGAGCATGATGGCGTCGCGTGCATAGTTTGCGAGGACCGGCGCGACCAGCTCGGCATAGCCGTCATCGATGAGGTTCCACCCGTCGGGGGCGGCCAGCGGCGAGGACTCTGACATATCTCGATTTCCTTTCGTCCGGTGTTCACTGGAGCGCTCGTAGCAGCCGCAGCGCGGCCAGTCGGGCGCCGACGATGTTACGAGACACGGGCCCGATCTCCAGCTCGGCGAGGGGGCCGCTGACGTGGATCTGCGGGTGCCAGCGCAGCATATTGTCGACGATCGGATAGCCGCACGCGCCGCAGCGCAGGCCCAGCTCGGCGATCGTCTGGTCGAGCCACGCACCGCCCGGCCGGGTCTGCTCGAAGCCGGTGGCCAGCAGCACGCGGTCGACGGCCAGGGGCGCGGCGGCCGGCTGGAGGTGCAACAGCACGCCCCGACCGAGGGGATCGAGGTCCCAGCGGCACACATCCCCCCGGAGCACCCGCAGCTGGCCGCGGCGCTCGGCGTTTTGTAGCTGCTTGTGGACATCGGGCGGCATCGACCCGCGGTGACGCGCCCGACGGATGATCTGACGGCGAAACTCCGGGCTGGTGGTGCTGCGAAAGTGTCGGAGGCAGCGCTCGCCGATCCAGCAGACATCGCTGTCGAACTGGGCGACCCGCGGGGCGTGACGCATCAGCAGCGAGACCGTGCCCGGTCGCGCCCGTGCCAGCGTGATCGCCGTCTGCGCCGCCGTGATCCCGCCGCCGATGACCACGAGGTGTTGCCACTGCGCGCCCGCTTCGCGGGCGTAGTGCGGGTCGAAGACATGATCGACGATCGGCGCGCTTCTCCGCAGCGCACGCGCCCAGTCCGGCCAGATCGGGGCCTCACCTGCGCCGAGCGCGAGCACGACGCGGCGCGCCTGGAGCTCCCCATGGTCCGTCTCGACCCGCACCACGGCGTCCTCGCACGCGAGCCGTCGGGCCGAACCCTTGATACGGAGTGCACGTAGCCCGCCGCGATCGATCACCGCATTGCAGTGCTGGCGAAACAGCTCGGTCGAGGGTCGATGGTACGGCCGCGTGTAGCGGGCGTCTTTAACCTCGTACTCGGCGAAGTGGTGCAGATCCGCCGGCTGCACGTCGATGTTGTGGGCCGCGGGCGAGCGCAGGAAGGTCATGCCCGTGTTGTGCGCGCAGGCGTTCCAGCGCGCCAGCGGCTCGGCGTGGGGGTCGAGGACGCGCAGGCGCGCCGGCGCCACCCCGCCGCGCTGCGTCAGCACCCGCGAGATGTGGGTGCCATGGACTCCGCCGCCGATGATGAGCCAGTCGAGCATATCGTCACTCCGAGGTCTCTTCGGTCCACGGTCCGAAGGGGTCTTCGAGGTTGGCCCACGCTGCAGGGCCGCCGCGCAGCTCGTCCGGGGTCAATAAACAGCGGTCGAGCGCGGCCGACAGCGCCGCCTGGTCGAGGCGCTGACCGATGATCACGATCTCCTGGCGACGATCGCCGACATCGGGGTCCCATACGTCGGCGATCTCCTGGCGGCCGGCGGCGTCTTGCGGCCACTCCGAGCTGGGCAACGCAGCCCACCAGGGGCCCGCGGCGCTGAGGGTCCCGGCGACGCCGGCCTGCGACCACAAGCCGGCGTGCTGATCGCGGGTCGCCAGCCACACGAAGCCCTTGGAGCGCAGCACCCCGCCGAGGCCGCCCTCGACCAGCGCCAGGAAGCGCTGCGGGTGAAACGGTCGACGGGCGCGGTAGACGAAGGAGCTCACGCCGTAGGTGTCGGTCTCCGCGGACTCCTCGCCGCGCAGCACGCGGAGCCAGCCGGGGTTCGCCGCAGCCCGCTCCGGGTCAAAGAGGCCGGTACCCACGACGCTGCGCAGCGGCACCTCGCCATGCGCGGCGACGATCTGCCTGGCGCCAGGGTTGAGGCTGCGCAGCACCGCCTGCAGCTCCGCGAGCGCGGTCGGGCTCACGAGGTCGGGCTTGCTTATGACGAGCACGTCGGCGAACTCGACCTGATCGATCAGGAGGTCCACGAGCATGCGCTCGTCGTCCTCCGACATGGCGAGCTTGCGCTCGTGCAGGTCGTCGACGCTCCCATAGTCGCGGAGGAAGTTCTGCGCGTCGACGACGGTCACCATCGTGTCGATCCGCGCGACATCGCCGAGGCTCTTGCCCTGCTCGTCGGAGAAGGTGAAGGTCTCGGCGACCGGCAGCGGCTCGGAGACGCCGGTCGACTCGATCAGCAGGTGGTCGAAGCGGCCCTCGCCAGCCAGGCGGGCCACCTCGACCAGGAGGTCCTCCCGCAGCGTGCAGCAGATGCAGCCGTTGCTCATCTCCACCAGGCGCTCGTCGACGCGGCTCAGGTCGGCGTCGCCGCGCTTGACCAGCTCGACGTCGATGTTGACCTCGCTCATGTCGTTGACGATCACCGCGACCCGCAGGCCCTCGCGGTTGCGGAGGATGTGGGAGAGGAGGGTGGTCTTGCCGGCGCCCAGGAAGCCGGACAGGACCGTGACGGGCAGCTTGCGCGCAGCGGACTGCATGCCTGCTCTGTACTTCGAGACAGTCTTGCAAGTCAATTGCGTTTAAGACTCCGGCTGCGCGCGCTCACTCTTGCAATCTCGTTGCACGTGCGTTACTCTTGCACGTGCAGTCTATTTTGCGGTGCGCATCGCCGTTGAGCGGCGGCGACCGGGGGCTCGCTTGACCGGGGCGGCGCTGCTGCTCCTCGGCTTCGGCCTGGGCCTACGCCATGCAACCGACGCCGATCACCTCGTCGTCGTCGCGGGCTTGCTTCAGCGCGGGCACAGCCTGCGCGGTGCGATGCGCGTCGCCGTACTTTGGGGCCTGGGCCACAGCGCCGCCTTCATCGGCATCGGCCTGCTGGTCTTGCTCGCAGATCTCCGCCTCCCGCCCGCGTTCGAGGCGTTCACGGAGCTCCTGGTCGCCGGAATGTTGATCGTGCTGGGTGCGGTGCACCTCGCCCGTTCCCACACCTCCTCTGTCACCGTCCCATCACCCGCGCCTGCGCGTCCGCTCCTCATCGGTGTGGTCCATGGGCTCGCCGGGTCGGCGGCGATCGCACTCCTGGCTGCCGCGTCGATCTCCTCGCGCGGCTGGGCCGCCGCCTATCTTCTGCTGTTCGGCCTTGGCACCGTCTTTGGCATGATCACGCTGACGCTCCTGCTCGCATGGTCGCTCCGACGAGCGCTCCGTGGCCGCGCCATGCTCGCCAATCGCCTGACAGCCGCGTCGGCGCTGCTCAGCGTCGCCCTCGGGATCTACCTGGGCATCAACCTCGGCATGATGGCGCTGGCGGATCACACGTGAGGACCCGGCGCGGATCACCCCTCAGGCGCACGGCATCGAGAGAGGGAGACAGCTCGCCATGATGTTGAAGCAAGGCGCAGGTCCGGCGGTGGAGTCCGTCCGGTCGATCAAGCAGTGGGTGACGGAGCTGCTCGCGCTCGCGGAGGAGGAGCGCGTGATGGTCAGCGAGCTCGCCTGTCACGAGCCGGGCTGTCCGCCGGTCGAGACGGTGGTGGTCGTCCTACGCGGGCCGCGAGACACCGAGATGCGCAAGTTTCATCGACCTGCGCATGAACTGACGCGTACAGAGGTGGAGGCCGCCTGGACTCAGGGCAAGAAGGACTGAAGGTCCCATAGCGCGACGGTGCCGTCCGCGTCGCCGACCGCGATGCAGCTGCCGTCCGGGTGCCACGCGAGCCTCGAGATCCCTGCGTCGTGCAGCGCGAAGGCGAGGCGGGCATCGCTCCGACTCGGACGCCATAGACAGACCAGTCCGTCATCGCCGCCCGAGGCGAGCGCCGTGCGGGCGAAGGCCAGCGCGCGGACGGGCTTGCGGTGCGTGCTGAGCTGTACGGGCTCGCGGCCCTCGGGCCCGGGACCGCGCAGGTCCCAGACGGCGATATCCACGCCGCCCCCCGTGGCCAACCAGTCGCCTCGGGCGTCGAAGGCCAGCGCCTCGACCTTCTGCGGATAGCCGCTCATCTGCGAGTCCTCGCCGGTGGTCAGGCGCCAGAAGTGGACCGACGCATCCTGGCAGCCGCACGCGACGTAATTGCCGCTCGGGCTCCACGCGACGGACAGCAGCGAGCCCTTCCATTCGAGCGTGCGCAGCAGCTTGCCCGCGCGCGCCGACCATATCGAGACGCCGCCGTAGCAGGACGTGGCGAAGCGGTCGCCGCCGCGGCTCCAGGCGACGCCGGAGATCGTGCTCGCATGCGGCCCCACGCGCGTGACGGCGACGCCGCCGGGCTTCCAGACGCGGGCGTGACGACCAGAGGCGGTCACCAGCAGGTCACCGTCGGGGCTCCATGCCAGGTGTTCGACCCACTGCGCGTCGCCGCTGAGCTCGATCGGCGCTGCATCGCCGCCGAGCTGCCACAGGCGCGCGACGCCGTCCTGGCCGCCGCTGGCCAGGAGGGGGCGACGCGGGTGAAAGGCGACGTTCATCGCGCCGTGAGCGTGCGCAGCGAAAGCATGCTGGATGCCGCCACCGCCCGCATCGAGCACCGCAACGCTCCCCGAGGCGGTGGCGACGGCGAGCGAGCCGCCGTCACTGGAGAAGCTGAGGCCGGTCACGTAGTCGTCGACGCGCGCCTGCCAGCGCCGGGGGAGCTGCTCGCGCGGTGAGAGCTGGGTCGGCCTCACGCGAGGCACCCGAGGAAGCTCTTGTTGAGCTGCTCGCGGCTGAGGTTGCGGCCGATGAACACCAGCTGGTTGACCCGCGGGCCGTCGCCCCACGGCCGGTCCGGCTGGCTGTCGAGCAGCATGTGCACGCCGTGAAACACGTGGCGGTTGTCCTCACCGACGATGTCGAGGATGCCCTTCATGCGGAAGATGTCGGCGCCCTGCTCACGCAGCAGCGTACCGAGCCACTTGTTGATGCGCTCGGGATCCAGCGCGCCCTCGACCATGATGCCGACCGAGCCGATCGCCGCGTCGTGCTCGTGGCCGGCCTCGTACAGCTTGTCGGCGACGGGCGCGAGACGGCGGCCAGCGGGGCCTTGGAGCTCGAGCTCGAACTCCGCCGGCTGGTGCTGCGTGAACAGGATGAAGCGACCCGGACGGATCACCTCGACCGGAAACTTGTTCGGTCCGGCCGGCGGCAGCGCCAGACGAAACGGCTGAGGGGCTCCCGGCACGATCGTGTAGCCCGGGACCACGACCGCGTCCTCGTCCGCAAACCGGCGCAAGGCCAGCTCCTCCAGCCCATCGGGCGCGTCGACGCCGTCCGCCGGGAACATCAGGATGCGCATGAATGCATCGGGACCGTCTTGTAACAGCAGGGTGTGGGTGCCAGCCTCGAGGTCGTAGAGACCGGCCCACTCGAAGGGGTACTCGGGCTCCAGGAAGGTCGGCTTGACCGCGAGGGCGCGCTCGAGATCGAAGCCGCCGATGTCGAGCACGACCCCGAGATCGACCTCGGCGTGCCGCGTGCGATGGATCCGGGCCAGCGCGTTCATACTGCGCATCCGCTGCTCCAGGCGATCGAGCTCCGCGGCCTCGACCAGGTCGGTCTTGTTGAGCAGGATGACATCGGCGAAGGCGACCTGTTGCTTGCACTCGTCGCTGTCGTCGAGGTGCAGCAGCACGTGGCGGGCGTCGACGAGCGTGACGATGCCGTCGAGCCTGACCTGCGTGCGCAGGTCCTCGTCGACGAAGAAGGTCTGGGCGACCGGCCCGGGGTCGGCGAGCCCCGTGGTCTCGATCAGGATGTGGTCGAACTTCTCGCGCCGGCGCATGAGGTTCCCGAGGATGCGGATCAGGTCGCCGCGCACGGTGCAGCAGATGCAGCCGTTGTTCATCTCGAAGATCTCCTCGTCGGCGTTGATCACCAGCGCCTGGTCGACCCCGACCTCGCCGAAATCGTTCTCGATGACCGCCACCCGCTTGCCGTGCTGCTCGCTCAGGATGCGGTTCAAAAGGGTGGTCTTCCCCACGCCGAGGAAGCCGGTCAGCACCGTCACCGGGACCCGGTTGTCGCTCGTCTTCATTTCGTCCATGCTCGGTCGGTTAGCATTAACGCAATGACATTGCAACAGACCACGGACTGCGTCTTCGTCAGCTAGGCGCGCAGCCAGGGCGCCGGAGGGATGATCGTCGTGAGCTCCGCGGAGCGCGACGCACCCTCGCGCTCCGCGCAGGCGTTGAGCACGACGCGTAGGGACTCGCCATCGAGCCCTCCAGGCTGGCCGATGAACACCAGCGACGAGCTCGGTGAATCGTCGCCCCAGGGCGCGCCGAGCACGATCTGGCCGCGCAGTCCGACCATATGGATCAGGGCGCGATGCGACGGCGCCTCTGCCAGACGCGCGACCCCCTCGGCGCGGAACACACCCGGGGGGAGCTCGTCGAGCGCACGTCGCAGCGACTGCAAGGCGAGCGGCTCGTCCGATGTGTAACGCCATGAGACAAAGCCGGGGCGAGCGCCGGCAGCCGCGTGCGCGAGGTCGGGCGCGTGCTGCCCGACGCCGAGCACCAGCTCCGGGGCCACGCGCCCGTGCTGGGCGGCCAGGATACGAGCACGGGGCAACTGCTCTCGCAGCGCGGCCTCGACGGCGGCGAGGCGGGCGGCCTCGACGAGGTCGGTCTTGCCGAGGATGATCAGGTCGGCCCCGCGCAGCTGGCGACGCAGGAGGCGCCGGTGGTCGCGCTCGTACGCGGTTCGCGTGAACTGCTCGACATCGAACACCGCGAGCACCGATGTGTGGCGGATGATGCCGCGGAGCTCGAGCACGCCGAGCGCCTCGGCGATCGCACCGGGGTCGGCCGCACCGCTCGTCTCGACGATGATGTGCTCCGGGGCTGGCTGCGCGACGATCAATCCGAGGATCGCCGCGACGAGCTCACCCCGGAGCGAGCAGCAGATGCAGCCCCCGCGCAGCGTCCCGAGCTCGCTGCCGTGCGCGCTGACCAGGTCGATCTCGCCAGCGGGCCCGTCGACGTTGTCGAGGATCGCTACGCGCAGGCCGTGGCCGCTGCGCAGCAGGTGGTCGCGCAGCGTGGTCTTGCCGGCGCCCGAGGGCCCGCCGATGATCGTGACCGCCGGGGCTGTCTCCGGGCCCAGCATCTACGCTCCGGGCACCGCGTGGCGAGGCGAACAATTCCCGTCCCCGTCGTCGAACCAGGTGCGCACGAGCTGCAGGACGCCCGGCTTGCCGTCGCCGATCGCCTCGGCGCGCAGCTGCTTGTAGCGGGTGAGCACCGGCGCAGCCCGGGCACGCAGCGCCGCGTCGTCCTCGTTCTCCTGGTGCCCCTTCGGCACGGCGTAGACGAAGCGCCCCTCGTCCGCCTCGAAGGTGGGAATGTGGATGAAGTCGCGCTCGACGAACTCGCCGGTCATCGCCTCCTGCTCCTCCGCCTCGACGAAGAAGTCGACCGCGTGCGCCGGGTAGCCGAACAGGTGGCCATAGCCGCGGAAGCGGTTGTTCGTCGGGTCGGCGTCGACCGCGTCGACGATCACCATCGCGGGATCGTCCGCGGCGACGCCGATGGCCGTGAAGACCTCGGAGAACGCTTCGACGACCCCTGCGACCCGCGGGGTGTGAAACACGACGCCGTCGGCGTAAGCGACCCCGTCGAAGGTCTGATGGAACACTTGCAGCCCGGCGCTGAGCTCGGGGGTGCAGGTCCACGCGGCGAAGATCTGCCGCAGATCGTCGAGTTCGGCGGGCGGCTCAGCCTCCGGGTATGCGAGTGACACAAAGCCGGAGCTCATCGGCTTGATGTCGGCCGCGAGGGTGTAGAGCGCCTCCCGGTCGAGCGCGGCAAGCAGCAACTCCTCCGCGCGGGTCCGGAGCGACGGCGGGAGCTGCTCGAAGGGGAAGCACTCGTCGCACGCCACGATGGGCGTGGCGGGCGGCGTGGGCCCGGTCGTGCCCTCTGTCGGGGTCGTGTCCGTCGCCACGGTCGTCGTCTGGCCGGTCGTCCCATCGCCGGAGCTGGCGCTCCCGCCCGGCCCTTCGTCCTCCGCGGCGCTCATGCCTGCGACCGAGCCGCAGCCGGCCACAGCCAAGCCGACGATCGACCATACCCAGGGCCTCCCGTTGCTTCCGCGAATCGTGGACATCACTGTCCTCCCTGGGCCTGCGGTGCCGCGTCTGCCTCGCCGCCTCCGAACTCCGGGAAGGGGTCCTCCAGCGTGATCCAGGCCTTCTTGCCGCCGCGCATCTCGTCGG
>Ga0075152_10000265_pt1 | contig 41012 bp, 43 predicted proteins | sample JI61114C2DNA_FD_70964 | JGI IMG/M metagenome (GOLD analysis project Ga0075152, IMG submission 70964) | Wastewater effluent complex algal communities from Wisconsin, to seasonally profile nutrient transformation and Carbon sequestration -... | ecosystem: Engineered > WWTP > Effluent > Algae...
TAACAATGTTTTCTTGCCAGTAGAAATAAAGTGGGCAGTGGCGGCTTCGTATAAATGTCCACTATTGTATAATTCGTGGCTTAGATCTGGATCTTTTTCCCATCGCTTGGCTCCTATCCAAGGGTGTAGCTTCTGGGGTTTCATGGTTCTAAACGTGTAGAGATAACCATCTGGCTCTTGTGCATCGGTAATGATGCCAATCAGCGTATCAATGCTACGTTCCAGTGAAGGATTGGGTTTTACCTGCAAGGAATAAGAAGCGCCTTCAATGAGCTTATAGATATCGGTATCGTCAAAAGGGTATTCGGTAATATTGGTTGGATCCTTTTTGCCGGCAGCTTTTAAGAAATTATCAATGCGTCCCTGTTCGCGGCATTTCTGCAATACATAAGGAATGGTAATGTCTGCGTTAATGTCTATACGTGGGGCCCAGAACTGGTCATGTACGTGCACGTGGTTAAATGTCACGGGCTGTATGGGATAATCACGGTTATTATTTTGGGCTTGCGCCGATGTGGTAAACAGTGCAGCTGCTAAGAGCAGTTGTGAGCTTGTTTTGGCTGTTTTTTTCATGCTTGGTAGAATGGAGCATGAATTTACGTTAGAAGCGGGGATTGGGGAAATCTAATCAGGATTTGAATTTGAAGAAATTGATATACACCCTGATTAACCCAAAAGTACCAACAGCAAAAAGAAAACAAAGAGCTAGGTTGTGTTTAATTGAAATTGACTCAGTTAAATAATTTGTAATAACAAGAATTACTAAGATTAATGTTATAAGCCAAGCAATTGAAAATAAAACTAATTGTTTTTTTGTAGGGTTATTTGTCCAATTCTGTTTCATTATAAATAATTATGCATTTAAACAATTCGCAATATTTTAAATATTTAATGTAGTGTTTCTATTGGAACTAATAACAGACAAGTTTGTAAAGGGTCGTTATAAGTTTGTGAAAGGTTGGGCTGACGCGATAGGTTTTTGAATTATCGCAAGTTTTTAATGAATATTAAAATTAGAAACAGAATTATCGTTAACCCTAAAAAAAGCCATTCAACTTTAATTCTCCCATTATCCCCAGACTTAATAGCAAGATTTAAATCCTTAATTCTTTTTGTAATTGCAAAAGAACCAATGATATAAAGTATTATGTAAAAGCTATTCATAGATTATAACTTAAAATATGCAGAAATGTCTAATAGTGGTTGAAATCTCATTTTTAAAACATTAAAATCTTTGAAGAAATTTTCAGTAATGCCTACTTGCAAATTGAAATATAATTTGTTTACAATTTTTCTTTGTAACCCCCAACCTTGAGAAACCAACCAGTTATTGGTATATCCAGCTGACCTTGGAAATACAACATCCATTCTTCCAAAGAAATAATTGGCAGCATTGTCTGAATGATTTTTTTGTGACTTCGTTCTTTTGAAAATATTATAATAGTATCTGTAATTGTAGGAAACAACAGGAAATAATTCTATACTCCCTTTCACATTGTAACCTAAATCTTCTTTAGTATAATAAACACCAACTCCTGCGGAGAATGTAAGACTAGATTTCTTACTTAAACGGGCTTCATATTCAAACCCATTGAAAGAACCAAAGCTAAGTTTTGAAAGAGAAACTACCGCACCTTCGTTTATGGATTTGGTTGAATCTTGAGCATAAATATTTGATAATATCAAATAGAAAAGTATGTTTATTGGAATCAATATTACTTTTCTTTTTGCTTGAATTAATTTCATTCTTTAAAGTAATATTTCTTTTAGTTATCTCATTTACTCAATTTGTAAAAGGTTGTTATAAGTTTGTGAAAGGCTGAGCTAGCGAGATGTTTTAAGAAAAAGGTAAGGAATCCAAATTACACTAAACGCAATTAATCCCTTGGCATTGGCTTTAACGTCTTCAATGTCAAAACGGCCATGAATGCGTTTTTTTAAAAGGATATTACTATACGCTTGAGCGTATTCTATGGCAATACCAAAACCAAGCAGGACAAAGAAGATTAATATATGGGTAGTAAGATTTTTGCCATAGAGCATATTTAGAAATCCAGCCGCAAGAAAGTAGAATGCAGCATGAAGTTCTTTGTCGTAATGATGAAAGACAGATGGCAGTTTGATCATGAAGCCAATTACTGAAAGAATTAAGGCTACAATGGTCAAGAGGGTTTTAGGCATTTGATTGATTTTAGATCCATCCAATTTCTTTTACAGTCATATCTGTTTCTTCTTCTCCGGTATGCAGAGTAGACTTGGGCTCAAATAATAAATTGAACACGGTATCACCATTGGTATGGGGTCTGTGCTCCACTCCTTTTGGTACAATTAGAATTTCTCCTTCGTTCACTGAAACGGTTGTGCCGTCTCGGAAGTCCATGAGCAGGGTTCCTTTAAAAACCATGAATAACTCGTCTTCGTGTTCATGACTATGCCAAACAAAATCATCTTTGAGTTTACAGAGCTTTACATACTGGCCATTTAGTTCTCCAATAATATGTGGTGTCCAAAGGGAATCAAAGAGGGAAAATTTCTGTGCTATGTTAATGGATGTTGGAGTCTGAGTCATAATTGAGATTTTAAATAAAAAATTAGAACCTTCTGGCAATATTGGTTAGCCATTTGCTTCTCATTAAAAAAGGCACAATGGGAATTAGGAATGGTAGATAAGTAATAACCCTAAGAATAATGGTGCTGTTCCGTAATTCCTTCCCTAGTTTCTTGGTTAGGTCATTTTGGTATTTAACTAAGACATTCTTGCTAAAATCCTGTTGTTGATGGGCATGGATAATGGTTGTGGCAGCTATCATTCCACTTTCAATGGCATTGCTAATACCATCTCCTGATTTGGGGTCAATTAGGGAAGCAGCATCGCCAATTAATAAAAAACGATTGCCATAATAGGTAAGTTTTCTAGAACCCAATGCCAGTCCAAAACCTTTTACATCAGATTCTAATTGGGCGTCTTTAAAACGGTCTTTCAAATTGGGATGATGAAGTAAATTCTCTTTTAGGCTCTGCTTTAAATCAAATTTACGCTTAGCTACTTGATCACTCAACATGCCTAGACCAACATTGGTTAGATTATGACCCAATGGGAAAACCCATAAATACCCTGGAAGGATATTTTTATACATATGCACTTCTGTTTGGTTGGGTAAAAGACCACCTACATTGGAATAGTAGGCACGAACAGCCGCGGAAAAATTATGATTGTCTAGTTTTAAATCAATTAATTGTTTGGCCAAAAATGACTGTGAACCATCGGCCGCAATCAGCATATTGGCGCTGTAGTAGGTATTAGAACTTTTGTTAGCAATGATAATGTTTGCGTCTTCTTGAATTACCGTATCTACTTTAAAATTATCTTGAAACTGAAGGCGCTTTCCTGATTGAACAGCATGTTTGAGTAACAAAGCATCAAAATCAACTCTCTTTATACAATAGGATTCGTTTTTCCAATAAAGGTTAAAGGGTTTGTAATTGTCTATAAAAACCCTAGTAGTAGAAATGAATTCCTTTTTTCCAAAGCTTCTCAATTCACTGACAAAATCGGGAGCTATTTTTTCCAATAACTTAATGGATCTACCTCCAATGGCATCACCACATACTTTGTCTCTTGGAAAGCTATGTTTATCAAGTAATAAAATATTTAAATTGGTATTTTGTAATGCTAAAGCACAGGAAACCCCAGCTGGGCCTGCTCCTACTATAATTACATCAAAATGCTTGGATACTTGATTCATGCTGTTCTATCTGCAAGGCTAACCCTATTAACCTATTCTAACTATTGAATAAAGGTTCAAGATATTACTTTTTTCATCCTGATGTAGATTCCTTACATGGCTTGAAATTTGAATAAGGGATTGGGTGAGCATGTAATATGTTATTAGTGGGATGAAGGATTTAAAAATTGGAGTATCGCGCTAGCAAATTCTTTGGTTCCAGATGCGGAGTTGTGATTGCCAGGAACATTTACAAAAAGGGAATTGGGGATCAATTGTTGGAGATCTATACCATTTCCATTGTCTGCATCTTCTATTCCGCAAATGACCAATACAGACTGTTTTAGTTTTGCCAGTTGTGCTTTTGAGGTAGATGGTTGTTCTTTTTGCTGGCTAGCTAGCACTTTAGGACTCAGCCCTTTTTCTCCTATGTATTTTCTAAAAGATTCGTAACCGGGAATGGTATCATTCATCAATGCATTGTAAAAGCCAATTCTTCTTGGCCAATTGGGATTGGTAAAGTCTGCTCCCATACCACCTAGTACAGAAGTACTGCAATGTTGATCCATTACCAATAGGCTGGCTAGAATTATGGAACCTCTGGAATAACCAATGGCTTTATATGATTTGAATTGTAGGTATTGCATCAACCCCATCAGGTCTTTGGCTTCTGCATTGTTGGTATATGCTTCTGGATTTTCAGGTTTGTCTGATAAGCCATTACCTCTTAGGTCTACCAAGATGACCTGATAACCTTTTGAAAGCAGGCTATCGTAAATGGGTTTCTTTTTCCAATCATTTAAGGTATTGGTAAAGCCATGTATGAGCAATACAGGTTCGCCCTTTCCGGCTATTTGGTAGTGGATCTTGGTTTTGTCAAAGGAACTATAGTAATTGGATGTTTGGGCTTGAGTATTTATTGAAATAAGAAGACATGCAGAAAGTATTAATTGGTATAGGGATGTGATTTTCATTTGCGGTTTATCTTGCAATTATTTAAATTTAATAAAAACATCTATGAAATCAATCTTTGACCCCTCTACTGAACAAGAAATTATTGCAAGGATTCAATCCTTGTCACTAGAAAGCAAAGCTTTATGGGGAAAAATGAATGTATTTCTAATGGTAGAACATGGTATTCTTTGTGAAGACATGTACTTGGGCAAGAATCAAGTAAAAAGGGTGTTGATTGGAAGATTGTTGGGTGGTACTTTATTAAAGATGGTATTGAAAAATGATAAACCATTTTCAAAAGGCACTCCTACTGCCAAGGAATTAACAGCAGTGGGTAATGCACAAGATCTGGAACTGATGAAAGCTACCTGGATTAGTAAAATTCAAGAAAACAGGGATAGGCCCATGCCTCAATTTATGCATCCTTTTTTTGGGAACATGAATAAGGAGCAGATTGGGTTATTGAACTTTAAACATGTAGACCATCATTTGAGGCAGTTTGGGGCATAATATTTTTAATACTTATTTCAATATCCACTGGTTCTAGATTTTTTTAGAAAATTATTCTTTTTGTTTAATCTATATAAAGCTGTTGTTTCTGTCACAAGTTTGTACAAAAGCGGATTGCTTATTAAAGTAGGTGAACGAACATATACAGTTTTAGAAATACCATTATTTATCAATTTAAATATCATCGTTACTCCATCTAATACTAACCGATTATTATTTTTATTTTCAAGTATTTCTGCTTTAGTATTCAAAACTTCGTGGACAAGTTCTAGGTAAGCTTCATTTTTCGAGTTGGAGATTAACAAACTATCAGTTTCATAAATTGTATAAATACTATTTAAACTGTCTAGCTTAGATAAATAGGTTTTAACTGTATCATTATTAGGTCCAAATTTTTTCACTGATTTCAAAGTTTCTATAATCCTAATAATATTTGTGTCTTTATCAAGCTTTGATTGTTTGATACTTTTTTTAACTCTGAAAATAAGTTTGATACTATCATTAAATGGTAGAATGTCTATAAAATATTCTCCGCCTGAAACTGAGGTGATTGCCCTTAAATGAATACTTGACTGATTATTCTGTGATAGAATGTTTGTGTTGAATGAAATTAGTGCTAGAAAAACAAATAGTATTCTCATCATTTAAAACAGATAATGTCAGTTATAATTTATTTAGGCAAATACCAAAAATCTATCTTATTGTCTTTTGAAGATACAATGGCAAACTTCCCGTCTTTAGAAAAGATTGCAGCTGTATAGTCAGTTTCAGCTTTCTCTTCAAATGTCTTAATTAGTTTGCCTTTTGTATTCCATAATTTAGCAGTTCCGTCTTCACTGCCTGTTAAAATATAGTTGCCATCTGAAGAAAATTCAGCCTGATTAATTTCACCAGTATGCCCCTTTAAAATTAAAATAGGTGTTCCTTTTAAATTCCAAATCACTGCAGTTTTATCAAAACTTGCTGTTAGTAGCGTTTTCCCATCTGGTGAAAAACTTGCAGCACTCACGCCACTGATATGCTTCATTAAAGTCATTTTTTTATTTCCATTTAGATCCCATACGGAGGCTGTGTTATCGCAACTTGCCAGTATGATTGACTTGTTGTCAGGAGAAAAAGAAGCTTGATAAATGGTACATTGATGGCCTTTGAATATCCGAATCAGTTTACCTTCTGAAGTCCATAGTTTGGCAGTATTGTCTCCTCCGCCACTTAAAATATATTTACCGTCACTAGAATATACAATGGTTTTAACGTACACTTTGTCAGCATTAACAGATGCTACTTTGGTTCCATCAATATTCCAGATCACATAATCTCCTTCAGAACCTCCTGTAATAAATCGTTTGCTGTCTGGAGCAAAAACTACATCGTTTACACTTTTTAGGTGTACAGCAATGGTATCAATGATTTTTCCTTCTTCATTCCACAGAAAAGCAAGATTATCATCGCTACCGGAAAGTAAATATTTCCCGTTTGGAGATTGTGCAATTCCCAAAATTGCTTCTTTGTGTCCTACATAACTTTTAGCAAGCACAGAAGATTGCGCATTTGTTAAGTTGTTGAATAGAAATGAAAAAGATAAAATAAGAAATTTCTGCATCATGCTTTTATATGTTAAAATACATTTGGAGATGTTCTTTACTTATTCTTTATACTAGTTGTATTTAATTTCAAATCTCTTAACCTATAATCATTTACAATTAGCATGGCTTCATCTCTTATCTTCTTTGCAGATTCCAGATCATGCATGGCTATTGAATAATTGATTAAATCCAAACTATTTTCAACAAAGGAATCATCCGTATATTTTTTGATAGTTTCCTTATTAGATACTGAAACATTTAACAATCTGTTTCGCTGTTCTTTTATTACTTGAAAATCTGATACTGGGTCACCAACATAATATTTGATCAAATCATAACGCTTGTATTTAAAAAGCGATTTTCTTGCATAGAACCAACATTTTCTTGCTTTATCCTTGTCTGCATTACGAATTATTTCAAATAAGGTAACTGTTTTTTCACTTTCAAACAAGTAGTTATTGATTGCTGAAACATCCCCAAATAATTGCACTGGACCATTATTTTGTACCAATTGCTTTGTTTTATGGTCTCTCATTGCTTTAATGGAATCTAATGCAGGAGAATATATATCTGCCAAAGATTTCCAATCAGATAAAGCAAAGGATAAACGCACGCCAGACATGGATGAACTAGATTCTAGACTATGGTTTTGAAACCAGATATATCTGTCATTTGCTTCAGAATATTTCTTCTGTTTTACCATTGACTTTGTCTCTGATAAATACTTTTGCATATCCTGAGCAAATGTGGAAATTGAAAAAATTAAAGCAATAGCAAGAAATAGTTTTTTCATGTCTATGGTATCAAGTGATGAGATATTCTTAAATATAATATATCATATTCGCTTTTTTGAACATGAGTTTGTAAAAGGTTGATTTGGATTTGTGAATGGGAAACTGCCAGAGATTATGTAATTAAATCCAGATTGTTCCCAGTTAAATGCTGCACATTTCTGGTTATCTTTTCCATATCCCAATCCCACCAAGCAAGTTCTAATAGCTTCGCGATGGTCTCATCGGGAAAGCGTTTTCTAATTAATTGTGCAGGGTTCCCTCCTACTATGCTATAAGGTTCAACGTCTTTTGTTACGGTGGCATTTGCTGCTATAATGGCTCCATGTCCAATGGTTACGCCAGCAAGAATTGTGGCATTATATCCAATCCAAACATCATTACCAATGAATAGGTCTCCTTTTTGAGGATAGGTTTTATTGTCCATAGCATTTGCCCAGTCCTGGCCAAAAATGGCAAAGGGATAACTGGTAATGGCGTCTGTTAGATGATTGGCTCCATTCATGATAAAGGTTGCGTTGGATGCAATCATGCAGAACTTTCCAATGATGAGCTTGTCTCCAATAAAGTCAAAATGGTATTTGACGTTTTTTTCAAAATTCTCTACGTTCTCAAAATCGTCATAGTAAGTATAGTCTCCTACTATAATGTTCGGATTTTTGATAATGTTCTTTAGGAAACAGAGTCTGTTATAGTTAGGTAATGGAAAGGTTTGATTTGGGTCAGGGATGGGCATGGGATGGAAATGATTTTGTGCCGAGAATAGTTAGAATTTTTTAGTCTAATTAGGCTTATATTTTTCATTATAAATTTTATATCCTAACAATCTTGCCGTAGGTGCCAACAAAAATTTCAATGCTTTTAAAATTGGTTTTGGCGGAGCATCTTTTGTTGGATAAGAATCAAATTTATCACCAAAAACAGCAATTTGTAAAATCACATTGGGTGGTTTAGTGTTGGCTTCATTTTCATCCCAAAATGGATATATCTGAGAGAGGCAATATGCAAAATCAATTGGCATTTCACAGGTTAGGAAGACAGAAGAATCCGTTTCATTGAAAGGGTTATGTGCTGTGTTTTTAGGCACAATCATTTTTTGACCTGCTACCAGTTTTTTAACTTCTGAACCCAATTGCAAGGATAATGTTCCGCTTTTTACAATAAATATCTCTTCAAAATTTTCATGTAGATGTGTAACGGGGCCATTTGACTTAGGTTGAATTTCAATATCGGTTGTAATTTTATCTGAGTCAACCTTTACAATAGTTTGTGTAAGACCTTCTAATTTAGATTGAAATGTTTGTCCAATTTTAAAATAGTCTTTTAAATCGGGTGTTTTTGTTGGCAAAATCCAATGATGTATGACTAGTCCAATAATGAAATAAGAAGCTACAAGAGTAAGTGTCCACATTGTGATCTTTTTAATTTTATTTTTCATTGTCTTCTTGTTTAGGGATGCAAGATGATAGTAAATTAAAGAAAATTTAGATTCAAGTAGGCATTCAGCATAGTAAAATCAGCTACTCCTTAGTTGTGGGGCGGAGACCAAAAATCAATAAATATCCAATAATCCAAAATTCTCCAATTGTTGCTGGAATAACCATTAAATCAAATAAAGGATGCTTCATTCCTAGATATTCAAAAAAGGCGCTAATGATATAGCCAGTTCCCCCAATGATTAAAGTTCTTCCAAGCCAAACAGGCATACGCTTAGAAGATACAATGATATACCCCATTGGTATTAGCCAGAGGCCAAAGAATAGACTTCCCACTCCCCAAGCATTGTCCATGATTTGACTTAATAACTGAATCATGTCAGTTTTCCCTTGCATAGAGATATTGACAGCATTAGCTATATCAATGGCGGAAGACATAGCAATTGCGCTAATTAGAATAATGGCAGCATTCATGGTTCCCCAAATGGCAAGTGTAAATGCACCCCATTCATTGATTGGTTTGAATAGTTTATAAAACCAAACCGCTGATAGTGCTTGTGAGATGATGATGACAAACTCTAGTATCAATCTAATTCTAGCTGTAGATTCTAGGTTGATTAAATTGGTTAAGGTCTGTTCTGGGTTATTGGGTATGAATATTTTGGGTTGGTAGATCAAAAAACCTAGCATTCCAGAGATAGCTAGTATCAAATACCAGATACCTGTTAAGCGTGCGGTGGTTAAGTTTTTGGGCATGTATTGTCTTTGCTATGAAATTAGCGGTTCATACTGAATTTGGTTGGTTTGAGTTTATAAAGGGTTGATGGTTGTGGTGAGTGGGAATAACTTGGCTGGGCACGGGTTATAATAACAACATCACCCACTATTTATAAACTGGCTTAGTATCAAATGTTATTTTTTGATCATTTTTAGTGTGTAATTCTTAACCGCATCCACTCTATTTAGATACTCATCAATACTTTGAGATACGTAATAGTTAGGAAGTATTCCTTTATTATCTGGTAGATTTAATGCTGTAGATATATGCGTATTATTAGCCACTGAGATCACTAGTTTAGTATTTTTCAACCGGCACAATGTTTGTCCAGCCGTACAAAATTGATTAGAACCCAACTCCTCACCTATGATAGTTCCTAAATTATGGGCTTTTACTAAACTCATGAAATGCCCAGTTGTTGAATTCCCTTTACCATCAATCAAAAAATAGAGTTTCCCCTGATAACGATTCTTTAGTGGTTGAAATATTTCTTCACCATATGTTTTATCTGTTTTTCCTTCAGATTCTACTTTTGAGTAATAAGTAAAAGGTTTATCTATTAAATGTTGCAACAAGTAAATGCTTGGATGTTGAGAACCGCCTCTGTTATACCTCACATCAATAATCAGATGTTGGATTTTTTTATTATTAATGATTTGCATACTGCTATCAAGAAATGATTTAAACACTTGATAATTATTCCACTCATAATAATTGAAAGATGAGATAGTTAAAACAGCTGTGCTTTCATTAAGCATTTCAAAACACAAATCGTTTGAGCAACTATTTATAGAAGGGTCATATAGTTCAGTTGCCATTTTTTTGGCTTTGTTCAATTTAATTGACCCACTATTTTCATTAACAACAATTTCAAAGGTTTTTGGTAATCCTAATGCGTAGGGTATTAATGCAGCAAAATCTGTATTGAAACGTTGTTTTTTAGATGTTTGGATATTTGCTTGTGAAGAAATATGATTATAAATAATTGAAAGGAGTTTTTGGGTTTCAATGCCGTTAATACGTAAGATTTTGTCTTTTACATTAACCTTATCTGCATTATTCATTGGATTTACCACAAATAATTGATTATTAACCAATCTAACTTGTAATGGGAAACTATTCTCTAAAGGCAATATCGAATACTCGTGATAGTCGTTTTGCATAGTAGAAGAAGCCGTATGTGAGCAACCGATACTTGCTATAATCTCATTGCAATACCAGGCAAATTCACCATAAGTAGTTTTATCAGTAATTAAAGACTTCTTTTTTTCAATATTTTCCAAAAATTGTTCTTTTGAGATAAACTTTAGTGGGTGTGGATGAATGGTCAATAGCTTTTGACCTAGTTGGGTTAAATCTGCTTGATAGTCCTCTTTGGTATAAACCTTTGAAAATTTTTCCTTAGGAGTTAGGGGTTTAATATTTGGATGTTTAATTAGTTCAATTACATCTTCTGCATAAAAATTATCAGGGTTCATTCTAAAAGATTTCTCATAATTCTGAAGCGCTTTAACGCTATCTTTTGCTAGAAGATAGGCTTCTCCCATACTGTCGTATGCATTTGACGAATTAGGGAATTCAGAAATAACGAGTCCAAAAATGGGGATCGCATCTACTAAATTGTTATCCCACAAAAACGTGTACCCATATAATGTTAATTCTGTTTCATTGTCAAAATCATATAATTCTAATTTTTCTTTTTTGAGTTTATGATATAAGGCAATCCTTTGATTAATTGGTAATTGAGAGTTCTCTTTAAGTTTAGCAACAATTGACAATTTTTTAGTTTGGACTTCATTAGTCAATTGACTAACTGTAGTTGCTGAAAAGGACTGGTTGCCGCATGAAGCTAAAAAACAGCAAATTATAACTGTCAAAAAAATGCTATAAAAATTCTTTGTGGATATCATAATATTTGACATTTATTTCTTTGCCACTATTTTAATTTCAAAATCAATCTCATCAGAAACAATTTCATCAGCCATTTTTTTATAAAACTTTCCAGATTGAAAATTGATACCCCAATTGGTTCTATCAATGGTGAACTTGGCATTGGCGTTTAATATTCCGTTTTTAACTTCAATGGTTGCTGGAAAACTTACCAATCGTGAAATCGTTTTAATGGTTAGGTAACCACTTATTTGAACGGTAGTATCGGTTAGGGAATCTACTTGGGAAATTTCAATGCTAGCAAATGGGAATCTTTTAACATCAAAATAATCAGCAGATTGTAAGTGTTGAATGGGGGTATTTTTATCATTCTTATCTGCAAATTCCATAGCATTCATATCAATGGTAGCAGATCCACCAACTAAGCGATTATTTTCTACCCAAAGCTGTCCTTTAGAGATAGATATATATCCTACATGTTTTTCTGCAGCAGAGATTTTCATGGATCCCTTCCAGGTAATCCGGCTTTCCTTTTGATCAATATTATAAACCTGATCTTCTTTTCCATGAAAGTTTGTGAGGTCTTTGCCATTCCAACGGTAAACACCATTGATGGATCCAAACCAAATACTGCCATCTGTAGCTTCAATAATTCTGCAAAGCATTTTATTGATAGATGCTATTTCGGTTACTTCGGGCTTTTCATTGTTTAAACTGCTTTGATCATAACGCAACAGTTTCCAATCGCTCATTCCAATATATTTTTTAGCACCGGTAGTCCAGATATTCCCTTGCTTGTCTTGCATAATAGCAGATGCGCTCATTTCCGATACCTTGGTATAGTTAGTCCCATCATATCGCCATAGGCCAGGAGCTCCATCCATATAATAGGTACTGTTTTTAAATTCTTTGATAATTTCAGCTCCAAACCAAATAGTACCCTTTTGATCTTCTACTATTGACCAGACATTGTGAAATGGTTTGTCCTCTTTGTTTTTGAACACTGTGAATGTTTTACCGTCAAAATAGCAAGCATCTCCCCTAGTGCCAATCCATAATTTACCGGATTTGTCTTCCATGAAAGTATTAACTCCATTATCTGGTAGACCGTCTTTGGTGGTATAGGTTTTAAAGGATTTTCCATCAAATCGGGTGGCGCCTCCAGCATTTGTCCAAATATTCCCAGCCCTGTCTTCAAATAAATTCAGCGCCATATTAGAGGGAAGCCCCTGACGGGTGGTATAATGCAGGAAGGATTTGCCATCATAATAATAGAGACCCGAATCCTTGGTGCCTATCCAGAGGTTTCCCTTCTTGTCTTCCAAAACATCCCAAATGCTGGGCACGGCAATGGCTGTGGTGATATTGGTGAACATTTTGCCATTATATCGCCATAGGCCAGTGTAAGAAGCAATTAAGATGTCTCCGTTCTTGGCTTGCTTTACGCTGCGTACCATTCTGGTTGGGCCGTAGGCAGTAACTAGGTTTTTGACAGCGGGTTGGATGATTTCTGGAGTCAGGGTAACCGTGCTTTGCTTTTCTTTACAGGAATCGTACAAAACAGGAATTAAGATTAGCGCAAGTAGGTGTTTGAAATTCATAAGAAGATTTTTATCCTTTTTAAATTGACTTGGCTAAAGTAGTTAGGTACCTTTCATCAAAGGGAATTTGTATTGTAAATAAAACTGTCAACTTTGTAAATATTGCGTAAAAACTATGTCTCAGCATCAAAATAAGCTATTTAGTAATGGTAAATACCTATTTGGATCAGTAGCCCTGCTATTGGTTGCGGCTGTTTGTTTGGCTTTTAGCTTTACGGGTACTGACGATTTTGAAATAGCCAGAAGGGAGATTTTGATTCGTAAAGTTGGGCATGAATTGCTACTACAATCGGGCGATAGTGTTTCTAGGGTGCTTCCGGTGAATAAAATATCGGATAATGAATTTCAGCTAAGTTTTGAGCGGGAGTTTGGGTTTCTGCCGGATTCTTTGGTGTATACTACCCTTTCCTTATTGGGTAAGGACGCTGGTGTGCCTGATTATGTTGTGAATGTACTCAATTGTGGAACCCAGAAAGTGGCTTATGGATATGCTATTTCCAATAAAGAAAAGGAAACCATTGTATCCTGTAAAGGGAGAAGGCTTCCTAAAGCTTGTTATGTGATTAGTATCAAATTTAAAGATGCTTTAATTAGTGCTAAAAGTGGATACCTACTGGGTAGTCTGCCTATTTTGGCTTTTATTGGCCTACTGTTTTTTAGAACGGCTAAACCTAAGAAAGTGGATCAGGTGATTCATGATGTTGATCAGTTTCAATTGGGTGGGATTTTGTTTGATGCTAAACTGAGGAAATTGGTGATGAAGGAACTGACAGTTGATCTAACGGCTACGGAGTCTAGGGTGCTTCGGATTTTTGCGGAGAGTCCGAATCTGGTGATTGAGCGGAATAGGATTCAGAAAGAGATTTGGGAAGATGAGGGGGTGATTGTTGGGAGGAGTTTGGATATGTTTATATCGAAATTGAGGAAGAAGTTGGAGATGGATGAAAGGGTGAAGATTGTGGTGGTGAGGGGGATTGGGTATAAGATGGAGATTTTATAAAACTGCTACCTGTTCTCTAACAAGTGCATTACATAGTCCTTTTTACGATGAGAAATAGGCACGGTATGACCACTTGTAAGTATAAGAGTACCGCCATCTGTTTTATCATACATCTTTATTTTACTAGCATTTACTAAATAAGAATGGTGTGAACGGACAAAACCATAAATACTCAGCAAGTCTTCATAAGTACTTAGATTTTTGGAAATAATAATAGGTGTTTCAGTAGCAAAATAGAATTTGGTATAGGAACCTTCAGCTTCACAATATAGAATATCTGAAATTTTAACAAAATAACTTGCTTCGCTATCTTTTAGCACAATCTGTTTATCTGCTGAATCTTTAGCAGATAATTGTTGCATTAGTACCTCAATTTGTTTGCTCAAACTATTGCCATATATATTTGTTTTTGCTTTTTGAAGAGCTTTGTCTAGTTCGTTAAAATCTACAGGTTTTAGTAAATAATCTATAGCACTGCATTTAAAAGCCTGAACTGCATATTTATTATGAGCAGTTGTAAAAATGAGTTGAAAGGAAGGAGTTCCAATTTTATAAAGAAGATCAAATCCGGTGCCATCATTCATTTCCACATCAAGAAATACAATATCTGGCTTAAAAGAATTGATTTTTTGTATACCACTCATTACACCTTCTGCTTCCTCAAGCTGAAAAATATCCGGCGCTATGGCTGTTATCATGTCTTTTAATAATTCCCTTACTTCTTTCTCATTGTCAACCAATAGTATTTTCATGTGTATATATAATTGGTAAATGAATCTTAACAAGAACACCCTGCCCCTCTTTTTGATTATCAATACTGAAATCAGCTTTGGTTTTCAATTTAATATTCAGCAAATATATTCGGTCTTTAATTATTTGGCTAGCCCTGCTAACATATTCATTGGGATTGTTGCCAAGAAGGGTAAGTCCCTTACCATTATCACTAATTTCAATGGTTAATATTTTATCTTTTTGTTTGAAGTCTACACGTATTTCTCCTGGGGAATCAATTTCTGCAAATCCATGTTCAATGCTGTTTTCAATAAAGGGTTGAATAATCATTGAAGGAATCATAATATCACTAGGTTCAATTTCTCCATCAATCATTAAAGAGTATGTAAACATATTGGGGAAGCGCATTTTTTGAATCTCCATATACTCTTTTAGAAATGCCACTTCTTGCTTTATAGTTACATATTCTTTGTAAGTACTTTCCAAAGTTTCTCTCATAATATTAGAAAACTTAGAAAGGTTGGATGCCAATGCCTTTCCATCGTTCTCCTTCATTGCAAACCTTTGCATGGCAGTTAAGGCGTTAAAAAAGAAATGAGGATTCATTCTTGCCCTGTTAAGCCGCTGTTCGGTCTCTAATATTTTATGTTTGTGTTTTAATGATTGTTGCCTGAAATAAAAGGCAATTAATCCAACCACCAATAATCCTCCGAAACCAAGCAATGCATAAATCAATCTTTGTTGCGATAGTTCTTTTATTGTTTTTTCATTCTTAGCTTGGTCATATTTTTTTTCAACTTCGTTTACTGATTTTATTTTGTCGGCTTTATTCAGGCTATCTGTTATTTTTTTCTCTTTGTACAAAGCAATATATGCATCTTCGAAATTACCAGCACTATCTGCAATTTCTGCAATAAGACTATAGGCATTAGCAATGGTGGGTGGAAATTTAATTTTATTACAATAATATAAACAGGAATCAGCATGTTTTCTAGCTTCGGTATATCTACCCATTTTAAGTAGAATATTACCCTTATCCCCATGGCTAACACTGAGTTCACTATCATCTAGCGAGGGTATTGCCAAAGCAAGTGAAGAATCTATATACAATAAAGCTTGGGCATATTTTTTTTCACGATAAGCCAATGTATTCATTTTATTGTAAGAAACCATTTTACCCCTACGGTAGTTGATTGCTTTTGCAATATGTATTGCCTGCTGATAAAACAATTTTGCTGTATCTATATAGGTGTTGTCTTTGTAGTCCTGGAAATAAAAATAATAGCGGGCTCCTATTTTATTGAGAATATCAACCTTTGCAGGAGCGTCTTTTATTTTTTCAGCAAGGGGAATAGACATTCTGCTATAAGCCACCCCTTTTTCTGCTTGTCCCATACGGGCGAAAATTTGAGAAATGCTTAATAGTATATTAGCCTGCTCTGAAAAGTTATTCTCTTTTTCTGCAATGGATAGCATTTTAAAATTATAGCCTAATGAAGGTTGATATTCCGCTTTTAGAAAATAATACCTAGCCCATAATTTGTAAACAGAAAATAGTTGATCTTCATTACAAGCTGCTTGTTTATAAAAAGCTTCTGTTTTTTTAATGTAGAATGCTGATGAGTCGCTTTCGTTTTTTGCAATAAATTCTGTAGCAATTAATTCATATCCTTTGGCCTTACAAAAAGCTATGTTGGAATGAATAAGCAAGTCTGGGTTATTAGCACTCTTATCTTTTTCAATCCATTGCGGGCAATTACAATTATTTTGGGCATGGGTATAGATTAAGAAAAAGGTGAATAGTATGGTAAATATTGGCTTTGTCATTTATTGAAACATCTGTTTATGTAGAACACACAACTATTGGCGGTATAAACCCATTCATCATAGCCATGCTGCATACGGCACAGTGTAATGCCTGTAAGATATGAAAACTGTCCGTTTCTTTTTTAAATTCATCATTCAACTGTAACCCATAATTGTACGCGTGTGTTTTCCAGTTGGCTGTAGGCAAGAATGCCAACACTTCTTCTCCATCAGCATTTAGCATAACCAACCTTAGCTTCCAATTAAATGGTTTTCTAAAAACGTATTGTTTATTATTAATAACCAAGCTCATTGTACCCCCAATTTTCACTTCACATAATGCGCTATTAGAATCAGTGGCATTCTCATTTGTTACCCATACTCCGGTTGATTGCTTTATGATAAAGTAAACTTTATCGCAACTAAGTATTGCCTCATTCAATGAGTCGTCTTGATAAATCAAAGATCCTGTAGAACAACCATCTTCATTTTGCAATGAATATGTGGTTCTGCCGGTTGTAATTATTTTCATATATTGAATTTATTTTACAACAATATCTGTTGCCCTGCTTTGTTGAAGACCAATGGTTTGTCTTTGACCATTTTTCCATAGGGTTGCAAAATCTCTTGGATTGCCATCTCCTTCTTCAGCACCACAAGCATAAACATCATTTCCTTTTACAGCTATTCCTGTTGTATATGAATTCCTTATACCGTCTCCTAAAGTAACAGCAACACCGTTTTTCCAGTATTTGGCAGTTCCTTTACCACCTGCAACTTCTCGGCCAGCAATATATACTTGATTATTGCTAACCACAATTGCTGTACAATAAAGGCTATTGGGTGAAGTAATATCTGTAGCAATTCCATTTTTCCAAAACCTGATTGAACCATTAAATGTATCCCCTATTGCATATACATCTGTACCGTCGATTGCAATATCGTTAATGTAACAATTTGCTGAATTGTTCAAGGTCATTGCTACTCCGTTTTTCCAAATTCTAGCAATTACACCATTTGTATTAATATCCTGCCCGCATACATATACATCCGTACCAGACACAACTACATTTTTGGCTTCAATACCCGAAGAAGCCGTAGCAAGAATAGTATAGCCAGAGGCATCAGCATTTTTCCAAACTACTGAACGCCTTAAGGTTTGTGTTTCAAAAACACCCCCAGCAACATAAATATCATTTCCGGAAACAGCAATTCCATTTCCAATGCTTGATGCATCACCTAAAGAATAATGAAGCGTTCCATTTTTCCATACATGAACTTTCCCTCCATTGGTTGTATTTTCATATCCGGCAGTATATACATCTGTTCCATTTACAGCAATTGAATTTGCATAGTAATGTCTACTAGTATTTAGAGCATTCACTGCAACTGTTCCATTTTTCCATACTACCCCTTTATCTAATCCGCCGGTTGTCTGAATACCAGACACATAAACATTGTCTTCTAATACTGATGTTGAATCTGTTTGATCTTTTTTGCATGACACAAAAAGAAGTGCCATAGCCAACATAGCAAATAGTTGAGTTTTCATAATTATATTTTAGTGTTAATCATTAATTGAACACAAAGTAGCCCTCAATTAAAGGCAATTATTTGCACTTATATAACTGTCTATAGAACTTATGCAAGTGTAAGAATTGATTATTTAATCGTTTATAGTATTGAAAACCAATCATTTTGGATTACTAAAAACACTTGTAGCAATGGTAGACACAGTTGTAAAAATTACCCATACAAGTATACATACTGCCTGAATTCTTTTTTGATACTAACTACTTTTAAACCGGAATATAAAAATGCAATATGAAAACACTTTCTATTTTAACCTTCATTCTATTTTCTATGAATATATCAGCTCAAACCAATTCTTATAACGGAAAGGCAAAAACTTTTGTAGATAAATGTTTAAAATACATTGATGAAATAAAAAAATTTGAAACGTTAAATCCTTCAGATAAAGTAAGATTATGTCGAGTACAGGCAGAAAATGCAAAAAGGCAAATTGAGTATATTAAACAAAAGGATCCCTCTTATGATGCAGCATCATTAGAGGCAATCATTACACCCTATCTAGAAGCAGCATCTGTAGCAGTTAATGAAAGAAATGATAAAATAAGAGCAGCCGGTAAGAACGCCAATAAGGATGGAGACGGAATTGCTGGTTTATTTATGGGTACAACTACCACAGAAATAAGAACAACTGGCAATATAGAGTCAGACATTGCCAATCATAAACAGCAGTTAATTAGTTACAATCAAAAAGTAGATAATTTAATTGCAACAGGAGTTGCTGGCGTTAGCCAGTACGAAAATCATATTCGTCAGCAATCTGTAATATCAACACAGCAAATAAAGAAAGCAGAAGAGCAAATTAATAAGGCTGATAGCAAATTGGGATTGATTGCCTACAGGGAGTTAGTTGGTATTGAAACATATTGGGCGGCTGCAAAAAAAGTGTTCCCTAGTCTTGGTGAAACTGACCAGGTTCACAAGATGGCAGTTATTGCCTTAAATAAAATGGGTAGCGAAGAACAGGTGACAATGAAAATCAAGAAGAATTATGAAGATAAAATAAAGAACAAAAAAATGCCTGCTGCTTTAATAGTAAACTCAGGGCTGGAAACAGAATTTAAAAAAGTGTTTTCTAATAGTTTTAAAGACCTCACCATTTTAAAAATAAATATTATTGCTCGTGATTGGACAATTATTAGAAATGAAATATCAGGAGCTATACTTGGCAGAAAACACAGTGCCGCCATTGCAGTTAAAACAAAAGAAGGCAATTGTGCTTTATACTATTTTCATATTGGACAGCAATATACAGGTAATGGTTATGGTGTATCTGCTGAAAATGCTAGATCTTTTGATGGTGAAATAGCTTGTGAAAATGTAAAGTGAATAATATGAAAGTATTTTTAACAGTAGTTGCCATACTCATTACAAATCTTAATATATACGGGCAAGCACTTTACACCAAAACATTCGGCAATCCTAAAGACAAAGCTTTATTATTTCTACATGGAGGTCCGGGTTATAATGCTATCAATTTTGAATATTCAACGGCAGATATTTTATCAAAACAAGGGTTTTATGTTATTGTTTATGACAGACGCGGTGAAGGAAGATCTGTTGACACTAGCGCCAAGTTTACATTTCAACAAAGTTTTGAAGATATTCAAGTGATTTTAAACAAATTGAAAGTTAAAAATGTAACGCTTTTAGGTCATAGTTTTGGTGGTGTAATTGCTTGTTTGTTTACTGAAAAATATCCAAAATTAATTAACAAACTAATCCTTATTGGAGCTCCGATAATTATTCAAGAAACATTTAATACTATTATAACTTCAAGTAAAGTTATATACGAAAGTAAAGGTGACAAAAACAATTTAGGATATCTAGATATCCTTGATAAAATGGATAAAAAATCCCTTGAATATAGTTCATATTGTTTTGGACATGCAATGCAGAATGGTTTTTATTTACCAAAAAAAATGACTGAGGAAGCAAAAAATATTTATAATCATCTCAAAATGGATACAGTAGTAAAAAAATATGCTTCTCAAATGTCATATGAATCTTCAAAAGGTTTTTGGTTAAATGAAAAATATTCTAGTATTAATTTAACCAACAGTATAAATAACATTTTGAAAATGGAAGTGCCAGTTTATGGGATATATGGAAAAGATGATGGGCTTTACTCGTTAAACCAAATTGAATATTTGGAAATGTTAATTACCACAAAGAATTTAAAGTATATAGATAATTGCTCTCATAATGCTTTTATTGATCAACAAAATCAATTTATTGAAGCAATAATTAAGTGGATGAATTAGTGTTATTCTTCATTGATTGAATATTGTAATGGAAGAAGTCAACTAGATGACACTGTCAAATGGAGATTATTCGATTATTTGTTTTGATAATTTATTTATTTTTTCATTCATACTATTAATCTCATCTATCAAAAATTTCCTGTCTTTTTCATATTGATTAAACCAAAAAGGATCTGATGGTCTTTTTAAATTAGCATAAGTATATCTTGCTTTTTCTATCATTTCTTCTAGTACTCTTATATTTTCTCTAGCAAGGCTGTTTATTTCTCTTTGGTCTTCAGTAATTACAAATTTGTCATTTATCCAATTGCCTTCTTTAATTCTTCCTTTGGTATCAAGGAATTTTCCTTTCCCTTGCCTTAGCCCATTTACCCAGTCACCGTTATAGATATCGCCATTTGCCCATTTAAATTCCCCCTTACCACTATAGACACTTTTTATAAAATTGCCTGTATATCTGTTGTCATTGCAAAGAATCTCGGAACCAATACCATTTTTGCAATCACCAGAAACACAAGTTGAAGAATTACAGTTTTGTATTAAGTAACGTGCTGCAGCAAACTTCTGATTTGTGTTTAATAATTTTGAAAACCCTTTAAAATCAGCAGTTAGGTATTTTCCGGCTTCTTTATCATCTATTTTTTTAACTAGTGTATCTGCATTCCAAATACCAAAGTAATAATCAGTTTCACTCTTAAATTCGGCTACAAACCCTTCTTTTTTCCCTTTTACCCAATACCCAACAAAAATATTGGTACCGTGGTTAGCTTCACCAATGCCAATACCATTAAAACAATCACCTTCAGCGCAAAATTGATAAACTACTTTTGCATAAAATTCTGCTTCGGTGATTTGAATATTTTGATTGGTATAATATTTTTTATTTGTATTGGCCGTTTCTTTAAAATTAGCTTCCATATAATATCCATTTGGGTATGATATTACTCCTTTACCAGTTAAGTCACCTTTTACCCATTTACCTTTTTTGATTCTACCCATATTTCTACCACTGGTTTCAACACCATCTCCATGATAAACAATCATACCCAAATCGTCTTTTGTAAATTGACCTATATAGATTGTTCCTTTATTGTCTGTAAATGTGCCTTCAATCAATTCATCTTTTTTCCAGATACCAGTATAGGTTGATCCGTTTTTCACTGTAAGTGTTCCATTTCCATTCTTCTTACCTTTTTCAAAATGCCCTTTGTAAATATCATCGTATTCAATCAATGAACCTTCTCCATCGGGTTTGCCGTCTTTAAATTGACCTGTGTATGAAGTTCTAGGACCATAAGCAAAGTTGTAGGTGCCAATTCCATTATTGCAATCCCCTTTTACACATGTGTAAGAAGCATTCATTGGATTCTGATATATACTATTAATAAATTCACCTTCTTCTATCGTTCCATTTGCGTAGGTGTATTTGCCTTGGCCATTTTTTAGCCCATTTTTAAAATCACCTATGTATTTACTACCGTCTTTGTAAATCATTGTTCCTTTTCCTTCAATTTGATCTTTTAAAAAATCCCCTTCATAAATGCGGCCATCTTTGTAAATCAACTTTCCTTTCCCTGTTATATTACCAGCTTTCCATTCGCCTATGTATTTATCTCCTGATTGCCATACCATTACCCCTATTCCATTCTTAAGATTATTTACAAACTCTCCCTCATAAACGGCTCCGTTGCTGTATTTATAAATCCCTTTTCCATTGACACAATTACCTGAAAGGCATTCGGGTTTGATTTGGGCATTTGATATAAAGGCAATTAAGATTGTAAAAAGGATGAGGGTTGCTAGTTTTTTCATTTATTCTTATTGATGCTTCCTTTATGGGGAGTTAATGAATAAATGTAGTGGATTGAAAGATGGTTGGGATACCCTTTGGAGGGTATTTTGGGGAGGGGTAAGGATTAGGGATTGCCTGGGGCGATGGAATTAATCTTGAACCTGAAAGTGTTCTATTTTAACCGCTTTATTATTTTCAAATTTTATTGAAAGGCTGTGAAATAATAATCCAAAACCACTGACATTGCTTCCCATATCATAAGTCCAGGATGTATTTAAACTGTCTTTCCATGTTGGTTGCCCTAATATATGTTTAATTTGGATAGTGTCTTTTCCGTTTAGGATTTTACTTTTAACTAAGTCATCTCCCATTAAAAACCTTTCATTTTTCTCTATTATCCATTTTGATTGATCAAATGCTTTATTTGATGGCTGTCGTAATAAGAAATAGATAAAAGCAGCAAAAATGCCAACATAAATTAATGGTGTAAATACTATTGTAGAAAACCAAATTAAAAGGTTTTTTTTAACCTTGTTAGTAATTCGATTTCTAAATAGCATATAAAAGAAGATATAGGTTGGGATAGAAATGAATAGAAGGATGACAAATACTTCCATGCTAAAACCGAATAAAATGGGAATGTCGAAAAGCTGGAACATTGATTTTACTTTTACAATTAACTATTTTTAGTTTGCTCTTTTTGTAGAAATATTTATTGACTAAAATCTAATACTCTTTTTCATAATTGTATTTCGTAAATGGCAATCGGCCGAAGTCTTTTTTGTTATATTTCTTTTTATCGATTTTACCTTCAGGGTTTGATCCGTCATAAGCAATCCCTATATCTTTATACAGTATAAATTGACTTGATATTTTATCAAATTTGAAAGAAATGTGCCTTGTCCATCTCCATCTACTTCCTCCTCGAAAATCTAATGTGAAGCCCCCATTTTCTAAAGTAATACCTTCAAAAGGATCACCGTAAACTCCCCCACAGATTTTACACAATACAACATTGTCATTTTTTGCCATTAATCTATATAAACCCTGATTATTTCCTTCTAATAAAAGAAGTGGACGGGTGGTATCAAAGTTGTCCTCTTCCTGATTGTGTTTTAGAATTAAAACAAGGTCTTTGATCTTGTCATTATTGATATCTCCGGAAAAGCTGTCGAGAATTACAAAATCTTTGAGAATATAGGAATTCAAGGGTTGGAATTGAGCTTGCGATTCGAGGGAGAGTAAGGAGAATAGGAATATTAGTATTCGCATAATTTAAAATCTATAATGACTATACTTATATAAATGCAATTTTCATCCGTAGTTATTCCTCTAATTTTTATTAATCAGTTCAAAACAAATTCCATCAATTTTGTCATTAACATTGGAAACATTAGCTAAAATAATTACCACTGTTTTGTCATCAATTTTTACAGCCATAGATGAAGAGTATCCTCCTGTTCCCCCGTTGTGCCAATAGATATCTTTGCCATTTTTAGTTGTAATTATATGCCAACCCAAACCAATTCTCATACTTTCATTTATTTTGAAAGTTGAAATTCTTGTCAAATCAAGATCTTTATTTTTAGGATTGAATTGAGCATTAGCAAATTTCACCAAATCTTCTGTTGTGGACAATATTCCGCCACCGCCAAACAGAACGTCGAAATCCCAATTAGAAACAGTTTCTCCTTTTTGGTTCAATCCTTTTACAAGTCTGTTGTCTAAACCATGAGAACTTGTAAATGAACTAGTCATTTTGTATTTATTAAAAATTTTCTTCTGCAATAAATTCTGGAAACTTGATTTTTGAGACAACCCAAGTGTATAGCCTAAAAGTCCTGCTCCTAAATTTGAATAAGAATATGTTTTAGACGGTTCGTTATCTAGTTTCAATAAATCTTTGAGAAATGTTTCAATTTCCTTTTCCCCAAAATTTTTATACGGATTGGTTCCATTTGATAAATCTAAATTTTTCGGCAATTTTGGTAATCCTGAAGTATGATTCGCCAAGTTTACGAAACTTAATTCCACATTGTCTTTGAAAGGGAAAGGATAAAAAGTATTGATATTGTCTGTCAAATTCAGTTTTTTATCTATAACAAGTGATGCCAAAACTGTAGAAGTAAATACTTTTGTAATAGAACCAATTTCAAAAACTTTGTTTTGATTTTCAGCAGGTTTTATGGTGTCGTTTACTTTTATAATTCCATAATAATTTGTCTTATCGTTTATAATTATAGCAATTGAAAGTTGAGTGTTATTTGGGAAATCTTTGGATTTTGAAAAGATAATATCAGCAATTTCTTTTGGGTAATTGTAAAGTGCATTTACAGTTTTACTTTCCGTCTTATTAGGGTCTTTGTAGCTGTCTACAAAAAATCCATTGATTTTATTCTGATTGTCAAGAGATATATTAACTGCTAATATAGCGGTTTCGAATTCAGTTTTATAATTGGCATATGTACTTTGCTGATAGTTGATGAATTCTTTGGATACTATTTTTCCATATTTATTTTTTAAGTTCTTAAAATACTGATTTGCCTTTTCAAGAGGCAATGCATTTTTCATTTCAGGCGAAAAATTGATAAAGATTGAATCATATTTATCAGCATTGAAATTGGACTGGAAATTATTTATTGCAATTTTATAATTGTCTGATTGTGCCAATAATGAATTAGTAATCAGGGTAATGAGTAAAATAATGTGTAATCTTTTCATACTAATTGCAGATTTGATAGGATCTTAAGGTTATTACTGAAGTGCCAATTCATGCAATAAACTGTTTTGGGTAAGAAATCGTCAAGTAATGTTACTCTTTTTCTTAAGTAATAGACTTATTGTAATTATAATTGGAATAGATAAAAAAACCAATATAACAGGCAAAAACCAAAACCCTAACCCACTTGTCACGCCAATTGTTGTCAAATAAGTTAAAAGAATTATCCAAGTAAAAATTAATAGAATTACTAAGTTCATAAACCTCAGCATTCTTATCACAATTGTATATTGATACTGTGAATTATCCTCGTTAAATTTTGTCATATAATTATAAACCTGGGGACACCTATTCAGTATAGTCAATCCTAAATACATTATTGTTGGAAGTATTGGTAAAATTAAAATTGTTGCTTTATCTCCAAAATTGTCTGCTTGACCATTCGCATTAAAATGTATTGGAATAGTTGCAGGTAATTTTATCATTGTATAAATTGTCACCCCCCACATAACAACCAATATTATTTTACTGACTATATCTACTGTTTTGTCAAGTGGCAGTAGTGTAGATTTTATACTGGGTCTTGTTTCCATTTTTGTAATGTCTGTTTATGAGGTTTGTTAGTTTGACGCACAAACCAATTATTGTACGAGAGCGTTTCACTTTACAGTTTTAAATGCTTTAGCTACTCCAAACAAAGTAGTTAAAAACCACCACACAAATAGAAACAAGAACCATTGTAATACTTCAGTAGTCCTTACTATTGCTTTATTATATTCTTGTAGGAGTCTCAGAATGTCTTTATCCCTTTTTATAACTTCAATATCTTCTGGATAACCAAAGGTTTTTAAACTTGGCGTTGATGGAAGTGATAGATATAGGATTATAATAAGAACTCCAAATAATATTGAAGTAGCTTTAAAATGATTAATTGCTTTACTTAATTCAGTTGTGTCTTTTTTATTACTTAGAACTCTTATTACCAACAATACAACAGTTGCTATTAATAGAGCAGGTCCAAAATAGTTTACAAGGTCAAAGTTTGGAAACATAATAATAGCTTAATGATTAAAAGTATTTTAGGACCACTTGGAAATTAGTCTATCCTTTTGGTTTTTAAGGGCATGAGTTTGCAAAAGGTCGTTTTGGGTTTGTGAAAGGGAAATTCTGTGGAGATCATTTGCAATAAATCGAAATTTTTGAGAGAACATCAGATTTGCTCGCGGGGCTCGCGAATCGAGGAGATCATTCGTAATTGATTGAAATTTTTGAGAGAATCTCAGATTTGCTCGCGAGGCTCGCGAATCGCTGTTTGGGGGGAGCTCAATGTAACCTAGAAGAGAAACCGCCGCCCGTTTCACGGGCGTGTTTTTTTTATGCCCACTCTCTCGCCAGAACTAGTTCCGCTCGTTCGCGGGCATAAAAAAACCGCCAGCTTTCGCTGGCGGCGGTTTCCGTTTCCGGTTTCATTGGTCGGGACGACAAGATTTGAACTTGCGACCCCACGCCCCCCAGACGTGTGCGCTACCGGGCTGCGCTACGTCCCGAACTGTCCATCAAGGGTTTAGAGCTTTGATAACTGGGGGTAAATCATTGCAATTTCCTTATTAATGGGCTGCAAATATAGGGGTAAAAGAAATTTTCAGGTTATATTGCACCAAATTTTATCGCAGCAGCATGCAAATTCTTCTTAGGCAAGCGAAAATAATAGACAGCTCTTCGCCATTTAATGGCCAGACAAAAGATATTCTCATAACAGACGGAATCATTTCCAGCATTGAAGACAAAATTGACCATCAGGACGCACAGGTTGTGGCTGGTGAAGATTTGTTGGTGAGTGGTGGTTGGGTAGATCCTTTCTCCCATTTCTGTGATCCGGGTATTGAGTATAAAGAGACTTTGGAAACTGGGGCTAATGCAGCAGCAGCGGGTGGTTATACGCGTGTGTTTAGCATGCCCAATACAGAGCCAGTAGTTGATAATAAAAGCCAAGTGAGTTATGTGGTGCAGCAATCGGCTTGTTTGCCGGTGAGCATCCACCCTATTGGCGCCATTACCAAGAAACTGGAGGGTAAGGACTTGGCCGAGATGTATGATATGAAGAACAGCGGGGCCGTGGCTTTTTCTGATGGATTGGTGCCTGTACAAACGGCTGGATTGTTTTTGAAAGCATTGCAATATGTAAAGGCTTTTGATGGCGTGCTAATTCAGATTCCAATAGATAAGAGTATTGGTGCGGGTGGATTGATCAATGAGGGGATTATCTCTACACAATTGGGTTTGCCAGGTATTCCAGCCATTAGCGAAGAGACCATTATCAAGAGAGATATAGATTTGGCTAGGTATACGGGGTCTAAACTGCATATTACTGGGGTGTCTACCAAGACCAGCATTGACTTGATTGCACAGGCAAAACAAGAGGGTTTGCAGATTAGCTGTAGCGTTACCCCCTATCACTTATACTTTGCTGATGAGGATCTGGTGAGCTATGATACCAATTTGAAATTGAATCCTCCACTGAGAACGGTGAGTGATAGAGCGGCCTTGAGAGAAGCGGTGGAAAATGGATTGGTAGATTGTATTGCCACCCACCATTTGCCACAGAACTGGGACAATAAGATTTGTGAATTTGAATACGCTAAAAGCGGGATGATTGGTTTGCAAACAGCATTTGCGGTGGTGAATACCGTACTGCCTAATTTGAGTAACGAAAAAATAATCAAGCTATTTAGCGAGAATGCCCGTAATATTTTCGATCTTCCAACTACCCATGTGTCGGTTGGTTCCAAGGCGGAACTGACTTTGTTTTCCAGAACGGCTGAAACCTTGTTGACTGCTGGAAACAACCAAAGTAAATCGGCCAATAGCCCCTTCCTTGAAAAAAACCTTACGGGTAAGGCGGTGGGTATTGTTCACAAGGGAAAGTTATTCAAACAATAAACCCACTTTAACCAACCAAAACAACCAACATGGAAGAGAAAATTGTTCAACCCTGGATGAAAGGATTAATCCTAAGTTTAATTACTATTGTTATTAGTGTAGGACTTTATTTAGCAGGCGAAATGCAGAATAAGGCATTGGGTGCCATTAGCTGGGTCATCATTGTAATAGGCATTATCTGGTCTTGTATTCATTATGCCAAGCAAATGCAGGGCGATGTTACTTTTGGTAATGTTTTTGCCCATGGATTTAAAGTAACGGCTACTTTAATTGTAATTACTGTAGTCTACACTTTATTATCTATGAAAGTACTTTTCCCAGAAATGACCGATAAGATTATTGAGAACGCGGCTTCAGAAATGGAAAAGAACAAGCAAATGACCGATGAGCAAATTAAGCAGGCGCTTGATATGACTCGTAAATTCATGTTGCCATTTGCTATTGGTGGTATTATTTTCATGTATGGTATTGTTGGTGCTATTGCTTCTGCAATTGGTGCTGGTGTTGCCAAAAAGACCCCTAAGCAAAATCCTTTCTAATAAGATTTAAGTACTGTTATGGATCTGAGTGTTGTTGTACCATTATTGAATGAAGACGAATCTTTACCGGAGCTTTGTGCATGGATTGAACGCGTGATGCACGAAAACCAATGGAGCTTTGAAGTAATCATGGTAGATGATGGAAGCACCGATAACAGTTGGAAAGTAATAGAATCTATTGCACAAAAGAACCCTGCTTTTAAAGGCATCAGGTTCCGCCGCAACTATGGTAAATCTGCTGCATTGAATGAAGGCTTTAAAGCTGCTTTGGGCGATGTAGTGATTACCATGGATGCGGATATGCAAGACTCTCCCGATGAGATTCCAGGACTGAGAAATATGATCATCAATGATGGTTATGATATGGTCAGTGGCTGGAAGAAAGTTCGTTATGACAATACCCTTACAAAGAATATTCCTTCAAAGCTTTTTAACGCGGTAGCGCGATGGGCTTCTGGGATTAAACTCAATGACTTTAACTGTGGTCTTAAAGCTTATGAACACAATGTAGTTAAGAGCATTGAAGTCTATGGTGAGATGCACCGCTATATTCCCATCCTTGCCAAATGGAGTGGGTTTAGAAAGATTGGAGAGAAAGTAGTAGAACATAGACCAAGAAAATACGGTGTTACCAAATTTGGATGGCAGCGTTTTGTCAATGGATTTTTGGATCTGGCAACTATTATGTTCTTGGGCAAATTTGGCAAAAGACCCATGCAATTATTTGGTTTATGGGGAACCCTATTCTTTATGATGGGTCTAGGTTCTAGCGCCTATTTGATTGTAGAGAAAATCATTGATACTGATTTTGCGCTCACCAACAAACCTGCTTTTTTTATAGCCCTTACTACCATGATTATTGGGATGCAACTCTTTCTAGCAGGCTTTATTGCCGAGCTGGTGGCCAGAAATGCACCTGAAAGAAATGTGTACCTGATTGCTGGCAAACTGGGGATCCAGGATTAAAATTGATTTCATGAAAAAACTAGCCCTCATTGGCACCACTTGGCCCTTTCGTGGTGGGGGAATTGCTAGTTTTAATGAGCGACTAGCCCGTGCTTTTCAAGCCCAGGGTTATGAAGTTACCATCTATACTTTTAGTTTACAGTATCCTAGTTTTTTATTCCCGGGTAAGACTCAATATAGTGAACAGCCCGCTCCAACTGATTTGAAGATTGAGATTTGCATCAATAGCATGAATCCATTTAATTGGATCAGCGTTGGTAGAAAAATCAAAGCCACCAATCCTGATCTGGTCTTGGTGCGTTATTGGTTACCACTGATGGGGCCATGTTTGGGCACCATTTTAAGAATCATCAAAGGCAATAAGCATTCTAAGATTATCTGCATTGCAGACAATGTGATTCCACACGAGAAAAGACCCGGTGACAAACCCTTTACCCAATATTTTGTAGGGCCAGTGGATGGTTTTGTAACCATGAGCGCCAAAGTCTTGTCAGACTTAAAAGCTTTTACCCAAACCCGCGCCATTCAAGCGGTTCACCCATTGTATGACAATTTTGGAGACCCCTTAGATAAAGCCCAAGCCAAGGAGCATTTGGGGATTCCTGTTGAGCAACCCATTATTCTATTCTTTGGTTTTATTAGAAAATATAAGGGATTGGATTTGTTGTTAGCTGCCATGGCCATCTTGAAAGAGCAGGCCCGCACCCATCCCGAAATGCTTGTCCCAAAACTCTTGGTGGCCGGTGAATTTTATGATGCAGAAGCAGGTTACCAAGAACAGATTGATCAATTGGGTATTAGAGACCTGTTGATCTTGAGAACAGATTTTATTGCAGATGACCATGTGCGCTATTATTTGAGTGCAGCCGATTTTGTGATTCAACCTTATAAACATGCCACCCAGTCTGGTGTTACCCCACTAGCCTATCATTTTGAAAAACCCATGCTGGTAACCAATGTAGGTGGTCTGGCAGAATTAGTACCAGATGGCAAAGTGGGTTTGGTAGTAGAACCCAATGCAGTAGCTATTGCAGAAGCTGTTAAAAAACTCTATGCATTAGGAGAAAACCATTTTTTGCCCCAACTTCGCGCTGAGAAAATCAAATATGGTTGGAACCAATTGGTTCAGACCATTGAAGTATTAGCGCAAACACCCTAATCATGAGAGTAGCAATTAAAAAATTAATCAAGGCTTCTATAGATACCAAGCAGGCCCTATTAGAAAACGAGCAATTGATTTTAACCATTGATAGTATTGTCAAAATGGTGGTTCCTGCTTTTAATAATGGGCAGCGCGTTCATTTCTGTGGCAATGGTGGTTCTGCTGCCGATGCCCAACACTTGGCGGCTGAATTCTCTGGTAGGTTTTATAAAAACCGAAGAGCCCTTCCCTCTGAAGCCCTGCATTGCAATACTTCTTATTTAACGGCCGTGGCCAATGACTATAGTTTTGACGAGATCTATTCTAGATTGGTAGATGGGATTATGGAAAAAGGCGATGTGTTAATTGGTCTTAGTACTTCTGGAAACTCTAAGAATATTGTCAAAGCCTTTGAAACTGCTAAGGCCAAAGGTATTATCACAGTTGGGTTTACGGGTGAAGACGGTGGTGCTTTGCGCGAATTAAGTGACCACTTAATCAATATTCCATCATCTGTTACACCTCGTATTCAGGAAGCACATATACTGGTAGGTCATATCATATGTGAACTGGTAGAAGCGGCTATCTTCTTTGAAGACTAGGAAGAAAGTGAAGAGATAAGAGTGAAGAGTGAAGAATGTAGGAAGAAAGTGAAGAGTGAAGAGTGAAGAATGTAGGAAGAAGAATGTAGGAAGAAGAAAAAAGAACTGATTTTACTTTATGGATTTAAGAGATACTTCTGCAGATTGGACATTGTTTTTGGATAGGGATGGTGTGCTCAATATTGAGAAGAATGATGATTATATTTTGAATTGGGAGGAGTTTCAGTTTTATCCTACAACATTGGAGGCATTGGCCATTTTGAGACCTTTATTTGCACGCATATTTTTGGTGACCAATCAGAAAGGCGTTGGAAGAGGTTTGATGAGTTTCAAAGATCTTGAGAACATTCATTCTAATATGTTGGCAGCAATTCAAGCCAAGGGCGGCGGTTTGGATCACTTGTTTTTTTGTACGGATTTGGATAGTGATTCACCCAACCGTAAACCCAATCCTGGTATGGCTTTTCAGGCCAAGACCCTCTACCCTGCTGTTGACTTTACCAAGAGCATCATGGTGGGAAACAGACCATCGGATATGGCATTTGGAAAGAATGCGGGAATGCATACCGTATTTGTTGCCACTACGCATCCGCAAACAGAAGACCCGCATCCACAAATAGACCATCGGTTCAATAATCTCTTGGAGTTTGCCCAAGCTGTTGCCGCTTTAAGAAAATCCTAAAACCTATTGCTGTATAGCACATTCCTTTAACTTAGTGCCATGAAGCCTTTTCTTTTTCTGCTATTGGTATTATTCAGTTTGCAAGTAACTGCTCAGCGCAAAAATGAGCGCAAGGCAGAACCTGCACCCTTGAGTCCTATTGCTCAAATAGAAGCCAGCGTCAAAGATTATGCCCTTGGCATTTTAAACGCTACCGAAATGGTAGACCGATTTAGGGCCGATAGTTTGTTTACCCGTGGTTTAGTGCAAGCCCTACGCCAACCCAATTCCTTTCAATATCGGTTTGATTCTTTGATCAGCATTTCTCAACTTTATGCACCTGATAGTAGTTTTAGAATTTTTACCTGGCAGGTCATGAAAGACTTCTCTTCTTATAGACAGCATGGTGCCATTCAAATGCGCACCAATGATGGCTCACTCAAGCTCTTTCCTTTGTTTGACCATTCTGACTATAGTGATAATCCCTTTGATTCTATTAGAACGCCTGCCAATTGGATTGGGGCTGTTTATTATGGTATTGTGCAGAAGAGTTTTAACAACAAACAGTTTTATACCCTGTTGGGATATGATGAGAGCAACGCCCGCAGTACCAAAAAATGGATGGAAGTCTTACATTTTGATGCTCAAGGAAAACCCCTATTTGGTGGCAAATTTTTCACTTATACCCAAGACAGTATCAAGCCCGCGCAACCCGCATTCCGCTTCTGTTTGGAGTTTAAGAAACAGGCTGGTGCCAAGTTCAATTATGACCCTGAAATAGACAAGATTGTCTTTGCCCACTTAGTGAGTGAAACTGGTGAAGTAAAGGAACGACATAGCTTAATTCCTTATGGTTCTTATGAAGGATTTCGTTGGCAGAATGGCAAATGGATTCATGAGAAAAACGTGGATGAGGTAGACCCCAAACCGGTTCCCATTAACCAATAGCCATCGCCAAGGGCAAAGAATAAAAGTCTTAGATTAATCTAATTTCAAAACAGCTAAGAAAGCTTCCTGTGGTACTTCTACATTACCTACCAAACGCATTCTTTTCTTACCTTCTTTCTGCTTCTCCAACAATTTACGCTTACGGCTAACGTCACCACCATAACATTTGGCAGTTACGTCTTTACGCAAGGCACTGATGTTTTCACGCGCAATTACTTTGGCACCTATAGCAGCCTGAATGGCAATCTGGAATTGTTGCTTGGTCAATAATTCTTTGAGTTTCTCACAAAGCTTGCGGCCAAAATCGGTGGCGCGGCTGCGGTGAATCAAGGCACTCAAAGCATCCACTTTTTCATTGTTCAATAGAATATCCATTTTCACAATGTCGGCATCGCGATAGCCAATGGGTGAATAGTCAAAAGAGGCATAACCCCTGGTCTGACTTTTTAATTTATCATAGAAGTCAAATACAATCTCGGTGAGTGGCATTTCAAAAGTCAATTCCACCCTAGTTGGGGTCAAATAGGTTTGTCCAATGAGAATACCACGTTTGCCCAAGCAAAGGGTCATGATATTACCTATATAATCAGATACGGTAATAATCTGTGCCCTGATAAAGGGTTCTTCAATCCTATCCAATTTGGTTGGATCAGGCATTTCTGATGGGTTATTCACCGTTAGTTTATCCCCCTTAGAAGTATAGGCCAAGAAACTTACGTTGGGAACCGTAGTAATGACGGTTTGGTTAAACTCCCTTTCTAAACGCTCTTGGATAATCTCCATATGCAATAGGCCAAGGAATCCGCAACGGAATCCAAAACCCAAGGCCTGAGAAGTTTCTAGTTCAAAAGTTAGCGAAGCATCGTTCAACTGCAATTTGTCCATGCACTCACGCAATTCTTCAAACTCATCAGTGTTTACTGGATAGATACCCGCAAATACCATGGGTTTTACTTCTTCAAATCCATGGATCATTTCACCTGGATTATTGGCTAGTGTAATGGTATCACCTACTTTTACTTCACGTGCTACTTTAATACCGGTGATAATATAACCTACGTCTCCAGATTTTACTTCATCCTTTGGCGTCATATTGAGTTTTAACACCCCTACTTCATCGGCTATATAATCCTGTCCGGATGCTACAAAACGAATCTTGTCTCCTTTTTTCAAAACCCCATTCATGATTCTATAGTAAACAATGATTCCGCGGAAACTATTGAATACAGAGTCAAATATCAAGGCTTGTAATGGCGCATCATAACTACCCTGTGGTGCTGGAATACGCTCTACAATAGCCGCTAGAATCTCGTCAATCCCAATACCACTTTTACCGCTGGCCAATAAAATATCTTCTGCCTTGCAGCCAATTAAGTCTACAATCTGATCGGTTACTTCAGGAATCTTGGCTCCATCCATGTCAATTTTGTTGATCACGGGAATGATTTCCAAATTATTGTCAATGGCCAAATACAGGTTAGAAATGGTCTGTGCTTGAATACCCTGTGAAGCATCTACCAAGAGCAGGGCTCCTTCACAAGCTGCCAGGGCACGGCTTACTTCATAACTAAAGTCTACGTGACCGGGTGTGTCAATCAGGTTGAACACGTATTGCTCCCCTTTGTAGGGATAGTTGATTTGAATGGCGTGACTCTTGATGGTGATGCCTTTCTCACGCTCCAAATCCATATCATCTAGCACCTGGTTCATCATGTCTCTTTCACCGATGGTCTTGGTATGTTCCAATAACCTATCGGCCAAAGTACTCTTACCATGGTCAATATGCGCAATAATGCAAAAATTCCTGATATTTTTCATAAGGCTGCAAAGATAGGAGCAGGAAGCAGAAAACGAAACAATAAGTGATTAAAGACATGATTATCTAGAATTTGTAGAAAGGCTTTATTTTTGAAACAAATCAAGCCCCCCTCATGGTATTTAAAAAATGGAACAAACAGGCCCAGGAAAACACCGAAACAGGGTTGGGAACCAATACAGCCTTGAGTGGCGGCCGTTTTTTTGCCAAGGATGGAAAAGCCAATATTGAAGTCAGGGGTTTGCATTTTTGGCAAAGACTCAACCTCTACCATACCCTTTTGAGCATGAAACGCTGGAAATTTTTGGTAGCTATCATGGTCTTTTTTATTGGCATCAACCTGGTTTTTGCGGGAATTTACTTACTGATTGGTCTGGAACATCTTAGTGGCATGGTGGCCAATACCATGGGCGAGAAATTTGGGGAAGCTTTCTTTTTTAGTGCCCAAACTTTTACCACGGTGGGTTATGGTAGGATTAATCCAGTAGGATTTCTGGCCAGTTTTGTGGCTAGTTTTGAAGCCCTTACCGGGCTAATGAGCTTTGCCCTTGTAACCGGTTTGCTATATGGCCGTTTTGCCAGACCCAGATCTTTTATCCGTTATAGTCACAATGCCCTGTTTTCTCCCTTTAAAGATGGTGTAGCCCTCATGTTTAGAATGGCACCCTATACCAAGAACTATTTGGTGAATGTAGAAGTGAAAGTAAGCATTGCCATGAAAGTTTTGGAAGATGGTATGATCAAGAATAAGTTTTTCAATATGCCATTGGATATTGCCAAAGCCAGTACCATGACAGCCAACTGGACACTGGTGCACCCTATTAATGAAGCAAGCCCATTGTTTCAATTAAGCAAAGCAGATATTGAAGCTGCTGAAACAGAATTATTGGTTTTTGTACAAGGATTTGATGAGAGTTTTTCTAATACCGTTATCTCAAAAGCCTCTTATAGATTTGAGGAATTTGTGTATGGCGCCAAATATCTTCCTATGTACCATCCTAATGAAGCTGGTACTGGAACCATTTTGGAATTGGACAAATTGGATCATTATGCCCCTGTAGAATTACCTATTCAATTTTAAGATTTCATGACAAGTATTGGTAAAAATATTGAGATAGCGGCAAGCATATTAGAGGAAAACGGGTTGGTGGCCATTCCTACAGAAACCGTATACGGATTGGCTGGGAATGCATTAGAAGAAGCTGCGGTGGTAAAAATATTTAGTGCCAAAGACAGACCCAGTTTTAACCCATTGATTATACATGTGGCAACAGTTGAAGCAATTCAAGAATATGCTGAACTGGATCCTATTAGTCAACAATTGGCAGAAGCATTTATGCCTGGCCCTTTTACTTTGTTATTACCAAAAAAAGACCTGATTCCTGATCTGGTTACTGCTGGAAGTTCCAAAGTTGCAGTAAGAATACCTCGTCATCCTTTGGCCCTAAAACTGTTACACAAACTAAAATTTCCCTTGGCGGCACCAAGCGCCAATCCATTTGGATATGTAAGCCCCACCAATGCCAGACATGTATTGGATGGTTTGAATAACCGGGTGGATTATATTTTAGATGGTGGCCCCTGTGAAGTGGGTGTTGAATCTACTATTGCAGAAGTAAGGGATGGTCAAATTATATTGCATCGCCTTGGCGCTGTAACTGCAGAAAAGATGGAAACCGTAACGGGTTTACAAGTAGTGCGCAAAACGGATCACCAACAATTGGATACACCAGGGCAAATGAAAAGCCATTATGCCACTAAGACGCCCATGTATTTAGGTGATATACCAACCTTATTAAAAGAACATAGCCATCAACATGTAGCTACTATTTCTTTTTGCAAATCCTATGAAGGTTTGATCAGTGGGCACCAATATATTTTATCTCCCAAATGCGATATCAATGAAGCTGCACAACACTTGTTTGCAGTAATGCGCCGTATTGATGAATTTAGTTTTGACGTAATTCTAGCAGAACGCTTTCCTGACAAGGATTTGGGCCGGGCCATCAATGACCGCTTAGAAAGAGCCCAAGCCATTCACAAATAATTATTCCCAGAATTTATCAGGATAGCGCACACAGAAATCTTTTTCACTCAAAGAACTAAAAGCAAAATTGAGTACAGACATATCTTCTGCACTTAGTGTTAGTTGCAATTGTTCAAAGAGTTCTCTTTCTTCAAAACGGATATGCTGTTCTAATTTGTCTGCAAAGTCTTTAATGGTTTCCAGTTGCTCAGCCCTGGCTTCATTGTTGATTCTATTGATCAATAACACAATTTGCTGGTGTTCCAACAACATGCGCGTGATCAAGGGTTCCAATGTTGCATAGGGTTTGGCAAAGGGTACCAATACCTGTTCTTCGGCTTCAAAATGTTTGAGCAAATCATCCTGCCAAAATTGCAAGATAAAATCGCGCATGGGTTTGGTAGCCACGCCTTTTTTGAGTCCATTAGACAAAAACAATGACACCAACAATCCTTGGTGGTGCTGCCTGCTTAAGGGTTGCAGGGCTTCATCTCTCTTTAAAGCCATTACTTGAGTGCGTTGATGATAGCTACAAATTCGTCTGCAATCAGGGAAGCTCCACCTACTAAGCCACCATCTACATCGGGTTGAGAAAATAGTTCTACTGCATTGGCAGCTTTTACGCTACCACCATACAAAATGCTGATAGTATTGGCAATATCAGCACCATATTTGGCTGCTAATTCAGCACGAATAAATGCGTGAATTTCTTGAGCCTGTGCACTGCTAGCCGTTTTGCCAGTACCAATGGCCCAAATTGGTTCATAGGCAATGACAACTTGTTGTAATTGTTCTGCACTCAAATGGTATAAAGACTCTGCCAATTGTTTGGAAACAAATTCATTTTGTGTTCCTGCTTCTCTAATTTCTAGAGGTTCTCCGCAGCAAAAAATGGGTTTCATGTTATTAGCCAAACAGATGTCTAATTTTTCAGCTAATAACTGATTGCTCTCTAGAAAATATTCCCTTCTTTCAGAGTGACCCAATACCACATATTGAATACCTACTGATTGCAAAATTTCTACAGAAACTTCACCCGTATAAGCACCAGATTTCTTGTTAGAACAGTTTTGTGCTGCTACAAATACATTGGTTTTTCCAGCCAATTTGGCTTGAGCCATAGGCAAGTAAGGAAAAGGAACCGCAAATACGGCTGACTGATGTGCAGACAAGCTATGTGGTTTTGCTAAAATATCGTTTAACAATTGTTCTCCCTGTTGTAGGGTTAAATTCATTTTCCAGTTTGCTGCGGCAATTTGTTGTCTCATGTTGTTCTTATAATTATTTAAATAAAATCAGTGTTGAATTTTGTCAAAGATAACTTTCAAAACGCTAGTTTCCGCTTCTGATAAAGAAGACCATTTCATTTTCTTCCAATTATCAATGGCATATAGGGCTTTTTGAAAATCGTACCGGTTACCACTGGCACCCCAGCTAAAGTCTTCAATAATGGTGGGTAATAAGCCCGCTCCAAATACATTACAACTCACGCCAATCACGGATCCGGTGTTTATGGAACTATTGATAGAAATGCGGCTATAGTCTCCCATGATCAGACCACATTTTTGTCCAACGGATTGATAAGAATTGGTGCCATAGTCCCAAACTTTTACGTCTCCTGCGGTATTTTTCACATTACTATTGGTAGTTCCTGCACCAAAATTGCACCACTCACCTATTACAGCATCACCCAAATAACCATCGTGTGCTTTGTTGGTAAAGCCCATGATCACGCTATTCTTGATCTCTCCACCACCCAAGACACCAGGTCCTAAAGTTGTGGCACCATAAATTCGGCTATTCATTTTAACCAAGGCATTGGTGCCCAAGGAAAAAGGTCCTCTAATAGAAGAACCTTCCATGATTTCTGCGTCCTTGCCAATATAAATGGGTCCTGTTTTGGAGTTAAGGGTACAGAATTCCAGCCTGGCACCTTCTTCAATAAAGATATCGGCTTGCTGTAAGGTATTCACCGTTGGCGATATGGCTTGAGAAGCCCTACCCTTGGTGACCAATTTAAAATCTTCCCTAATCATGGCATCGTTCCACAACATAATTTCCCAGGGATGCTGCAAACGTTTAACTATTTGATAATGCTGACATTGTTGAAATAGGGCTGCATTGGGTTGAAAATTGGCAAAAGGCAGATTGGTTTTAGCTGCAATCAATCCATGCTCATCACAAAGACAATGCTCTGTTTCCAAATTCATGATGCGTTCCATTAGGGCCTCATCAGGCATTACTGCTGCATTCACCCAATAATGTGTACCATCTGCAGGAACTGCATACAATGGTTGTAAATAAGGGGCTGTATGTACAAAAATTTCCTGCTTGGTTTTCCATTGCCATCTTTCGGCAATAGACAAAATGCCAAATCTTAAACTAGCAAAGGCCTTGGTGGTGGTTAGGGGAAAAAGGGATTCCCGCTTGGTTGGGTCAAAAAGAATCAGTGACATGCTACAAATTTACGGATTCATTTTGTTTCTTAACTTGCGCACCTAAACTAAACCTATCACCATGAGTCTTGGATATTTTTCCTATCCCATGCCAGTTAACGAACCGGTATTAAATTATGCTCCGGGAAGTCCTGAAAGAGCCAGTTTGAAAAAGGCTTTGGCCGATTTAAAAAAGAAACCAATTGACATTCCTATGTACATTGGTTCCAAATCTGTTAGAACAGGTGTAAAGCACGATATTCATCCCCCACACGAGTTGTCCCATGTATTGGGAACTTTTCATGCGGGTAATGCTACCCATGTAAACCAAGCCATTGATGCTGCTTTAAAAGCCAAACAGGCTTGGGCCGATATGAGCTGGGAAAACCGTGCACATATTTTCTTGAAAGCAGCAGATTTGCTGGCCACCAAGTATCGCTTTCAAATGAATGCGTCTACTATGTTGGGGCAGAGTAAAAATGCCTATCAAGCTGAAATTGATGCAGCTTGTGAGCTAATTGACTTCTTGCGTTTTAACGTGCATTTCTTGAGCAATATTTATAAAGAACAACCCCTTTCTGCGCCAGGTATGCACAACCGTTTGGAATGGCGTCCACTGGAAGGATTTGTTCTTGCTATTACCCCTTTCAACTTTACTGCCATTGGAGGCAACCTACCTACATCTGCTGCTATGTGTGGTAATGTGGTGGTTTGGAAACCAGCCAATACCCAAATTTATTCTGCGCAATTATTTATGCGCATTTTAAAAGAAGCAGGTTTGCCAGATGGCGTAATCAACTTGATTTATGTAGATGGTCCTACGCTTGGTTCTATCTGTTTTAACCACCGCGATTTTGCAGGTGTTCACTTTACAGGTTCTACTGGCGTATTCAACAGCATGTGGAAGACCATTGGTGAGAACATGGGTAAATACCGCAGCTATCCTAGAATTGTAGGAGAAACCGGTGGTAAGGATTTTGTGATTGCACACAAGAGCGCCAATGTAGACGCCGTGGTTACCGCCCTTGCTCGTGGTGCATTTGAGTACCAAGGTCAAAAATGTTCTGCTGCTTCTAGGGCTTATATTCCAAGCAATATGGCGGAAGAAGTGAAGACCAAATTAGTTGCTGCTATTAAGAGCATGAAAATGGGAACCGTAGAAGACTTTAGCAATTTTGTGAATGCCGTGATTGATGAAAAATCATTTACCAATATCACGCGCTATATTAATAATGTGAAGAAGAATAAGAAGGCCAGCATTTTAGTAGGTGGTGGATACAGCAAAACCAAGGGCTATTTTGTAGAACCTACGGTGATTGTAACCAAGGATCCAAAATACACTACCATGTGTGAAGAAATCTTTGGGCCAGTATTAACGCTCTATGTTTACGATGCAGAGAAATTTGAAGCAACTTTAGAATTACTAGATGGTACTTCTAACTACGCTTTAACTGGTGCTATTTTAAGTCAAGACAGGGCTTCTGTTGAACTGGCTACCAATAAGTTGCGCAATGCTGCTGGTAATTTTTATATCAATGATAAACCAACCGGTGCCGTTGTTGGTCAACAACCTTTTGGTGGAGCACGTGCTTCTGGAACCAATGACAAAGCAGGTAGTCAATTAAACCTTTATCGTTGGTTGAGTGCAAGAACAATTAAGGAAACTTTCAACCCTCCTATTGATTATCGTTATGCATTTTTGAATGAAGCATAACTAATATAGATCTTATAAAAAATGAGGGGTAAGCAAAACAAATTGCTTAC
>Ga0075152_10000267_pt1 | contig 40923 bp, 20 predicted proteins | sample JI61114C2DNA_FD_70964 | JGI IMG/M metagenome (GOLD analysis project Ga0075152, IMG submission 70964) | Wastewater effluent complex algal communities from Wisconsin, to seasonally profile nutrient transformation and Carbon sequestration -... | ecosystem: Engineered > WWTP > Effluent > Algae...
GGCAAGCAATTGTTTTGAATCATGTATTCAAATGCTTTTACATGCATGTACATTTGTCCTTTATCGTCACAAGCTCCACGCGCAAAAATTGCTCCTTCTGGATGAATTTCTGTGGTTTTGATTACAGGTTCAAAAGGTGGTGAAGTCCATAATTCCATTGGATCTGGTGGTTGCACATCATAATGCCCGTACACTAGAACAGTTGGTAGATTTTTATCGATTATTTTTTCACCATAAACGATTGGATATCCTGGTGTTTCGCACAATTCTACAAAATCGCAACCAGCTTTTTCCAAACTTGCTTTTACAGCTTCAGCGGTTGAAACCACATCATGCGCATAAGCACTATCTGCACTCACTGAAGGTATTTTTAATAATTCGATTAACTCATTAATAAAACGTTCTTTATTGGCTTGAACGTATTGTTTTATATTTTCCATTGTGTTTGTTGAATAATTTCAAAAATACAAAAAATGTTTAGATTTTATCAAATAAAAAAGCCCAATCATAATTTGATTTGGCTTTTTTTATAAATAAATGACTTTTTAGAACACTATTTTTTTAGTAATCTGATTGCCGTTTACAAATGTTAATTTCACAATTAAAGATTGATTTTGTGTGATTATATCTGATATATTGAACTCATTACTATTGATGTTTGTCTTTGTAAAAACTTCTTTTCCAAGAATATCATAAACGGTAATTGAATTAATTTTTTCAACCGAAGAATTAATTTTTATAATTCCATTTGTTGGATAGATTAAAACTAAATTTTCGTCAATTAGTTCATCTTGACGCGATGGTTTTTTATAAATCAATTCAAATCTATCATTGAAAGTTCCTGCCTGAGAAAGAAAATAATAAGCACTATTTTTTAAATTATGAATAGCATTTGTGTAATTATCTTTTAAGTAAATCTCTTGATTCGTAAATAATCCATCAAATTGCTCAATACTAATTTCAAAATTACTTGGCATTAAAACTTTTAACCCTAATTTTACAACATCATCTTCTGAGAAATTTCCTTTTCCTTGAATAACATATTCCTGATTTCCGTCGATTAAACTATATAAAATCGTTTTAGAAGTATCTAATGCTTTTCCATCTATTAATCTATCAAAACCATTGGTTCCATTTGGCATATAACCCACTAAAATTTGATTATATTTTTCGGAACTATCATTAAGATTTAACCAAATTCTATGTTTATCAGAATTTTCAACAACAGTTTCATTGTTTCTGAAGAATTGAGATGTTGTATTTGCATCTACACGCAATTCATTTTCAAAAGTAACTGTATGTGCATTACTTGCTTGAATAAAAAATCCTTGCCCAACTTGAATTTTATCGTTAGGAATTGCACCTCCTGCTGCAGAAGCTGTTCCTCCCAAAGTAGTATATGATGCATAGTTATTTTGTGGATACGTTCCTCCACTTGCAGGAACTGTATGTGTCCAATAATACAATGTTTCAACTTTTGGATTTTGAATTAAAAATCTATAAGCGCTAATTGGTGATGCATAAGGATTTCCTAATAAATTATATCCTTGTCCAACGGCATAAGTTAATGTTCCATTATTTGGAACTCCAGTAAATTGTCCGTTAAAAGCAGCCGGTGTTACACTTGACCAAGTATTAGCAACTCTAATCATATATCCTTTTGCCGTAGCAAAACTATTTGTTGACGGCACAACTGATTGATAAGCAGTTGGTGTAGTTGTTCCTGTAAATAAATATTCATAGAATCGAGTTACAATTGTATTTGGTGAAAATGCTAATAAATTTTGACCAGAAACAGGCGAAGACCAAGCCGTATAATCTTGACGAATCATTGGTGCTGAATTTCTTTTTACGATAACATTTCCTGAATTTACAGCATGTTTTGTGTATTGAACTAAAGCGGCTCCATTTTCAATACTTAATGAGCCCGTTCCTAAAACCGTTACATTTTCTCCAACTCTTAATGTGTGTCCTGAATTAAACATTACGTTAGCACCTGAATTAACTGTAACCGAACAAGCATCTAAACTTGTTGTAGAAGAATAATTTCCTGCAAAAGTTACTGCAGTTTGTTTAGTTGGAACACCATTTGACCATGAAGAACCATTCCAAGTAGTTGTTAAATCACCACACTGCCAGAATTTCCCTGTCCAAATTCCTCTTCCAAAAGTTCCTGCAACAATTGTTCTATCCGATGCTCTGTATTCGAAATTTAAAATTTTTACATCTTTCATTCCGTTATTTGCTCTTCTCCAAGTCGGCGAAGCAACATTAAAATCTACAGTGTACCAAACCCCTAATTCTGTTCCGATTATTACTTCATTAGTTGCATTTGGATTTTGCAATATACATTTAACTGGAAGGTTAGGAAGGTTTCCTTCTTTATTTTGCCAAGAAGTTCCACCATTTGAAGAATACCAAACACTTGGCACACCATAATTATGAAAAGTTACAAAAATATCATTTTCTGTATTTCCGAATCTAACATCCGAAATAGCCCCAGTCCATGAAGCATCAGCTATATTTGACCATACGGTTCCTGTATTACTTGTTGCATTGGCAGCATTAAGTATTTTTAACAACCTCCCATTAGCTAAACCAACTAAAACTCCTGTTGTGGTGGTTGGCATTGGTTTAAAGAAAGTAGGAATATCGTTTAATAAAGCATTCGTAAGTGTTCTTCTTGTAGTACCTGTACCTGTAGCTCCTAAATCATATTTATAAATTCTGAAAGTTGTACCATTAGTACCATTCGCATATAATCTATCATTTGAACTATCTAATCCACATTGATTAACAAAATCGCCATCGTTTTGGTTAGCAGCAATAGAGGTAGCTCCTCCACCAGCAACAGTATATCGCGAATAATAATTGTAAACATATGATGTTATAACATAAGCATCTGAATCTTCGATAAATTCCCAGCAACCATCTCCTCCAAACAAATCTGTTGTTGCGCTTGTACCAGCATTTGCACTAGCAACATATTGAGAACCATTGTCTTGTAATCCAGCAATTAATCTGTCATTCGCTAAGGTTGTAGTGTTTATATCTGCTTTATATACTTGTGTAACATTGTAATTATTATTTCGAACCCCAATACTATTTGCAGAATTATTTGAATAATATACTCCACCATCATTTCCAAAAACCACTCTTGATTCTTGACCAGGGGCAAATGCCATACAATGGTGATCAGAGTGAACACCATCTCTCTGAGTTGCTGTACTACCATTTGCGGTTGGATTCAATGTCCAATCTGTATATTGAGTCCACATTCCAGTTGTGGTTCCAGAAAAAGCAGTTGTGGTTCTAAAAATCTCAATTCCACCAACAAAAACTTCACTATCATTCGTAGGATTCATACCAATCATTAAATCATAAAAAGCTTGTCCTCTACAAAAATCATTTGCTGCTGGCGGTTGATTTCCAGAACTTGTTGGTAAGGGAACATTAGTGTCAACTGTAGCAAAATTATCTGTAGACCTTCTAATTACTGGTAGTCCAGAAGTTGCGTTTTCACAAAGCGCGAACATTCTTCCGTTAGTTTGTTTAGATGAAACTAGTCGTACTCTTCCATCCGCAGAAGCTAACGTTCTTACCAAAGACCAGTTGGTTCCGTTTGTACATCTGTAAATTCTTCCACCTCCAGCACCAGTTGCATATGAATATTTAGTTCCCATATACAAATCACCGTTTGCGGTTACTGTAAAACTCTCGGGCGCACAATAAACACCAGCCGAACTTTGTAAAGCTACATTAGTTTGTCTTGTAAAATTAATCCCATCAGTACTTTTCCATAATCCAACTGTATTAACACCCAAGTAAGACCATCCCGCACCTCCTGAACCAGAAGTTACTTCTTCAGTATATGCCATAGCATCCGCACCAAAATAGACTTCTGTTAAACCTGTTGATGGATTTACCCAAGCAACAATATCTTGTATGTATGCCAACATATCTCCAACAACTGTTGATGAGCCAGTAAAAATAAGTTTCCAAGTTACACCACCATCAATAGATTTATAAACACCATTACCATTAACTGCTCCCCAAGTATAGACTTCTCCAGTTCCAATATACATTGTGTTTGCATTTAGAGGATCTACAGTTATACAGGTTACAGCCATATTGCTTGGCACTCCAGAAACTTGATTCCAAGATGATGCTGAACTTGTTATATCGTTATTTACCCATAAACCACCACTTACAGCACCAGCAAAGACTTTAGTAACACTCCCCGGTGCAAACATAACGACTCTTGTTCTTCCTCCAACATTATTAGGCCCTCTTTCAACCCATTGATTGTCCATTCCATCACCTGGAACACGTCCTGTTTCTATTTGCTGATTTAGTTCTTTTTGTAAATTAAGCGTAACTTCAGGTGTTGGATAACCTAGATTTGGATTGGCGTTATAAAGCCATTCCTGCTCATTAAATGCGTTTGGAGGTAATCCCATCGCTTTTCGCTTAGCTTTGGGTAATCGCATTTTTGCTCTTAAAGGATGATAATTTACTAATTTATGATATTTTTCTCTTATCTTCTCAATTGAATCGAGTTCCTTTTTTGAGTATTTACTTAAAACTTGTGCTCCATTTTCTGATTCAATTGAAACAAGTTGAGTTGATTTTTTTATAAATTGATTGGTTGATTCTTCATGCTCAACTTTTATATCGTCTATTTTAACATTGTTTTCTTCAGGTTGAATAGTAACATTGTTTTTTTTAATATTATTAACTTCTTTATTTTCAAGTTTAGAAACTAAAAAATAACATGAAATTAGTGAAGCAGATAAGACAAGACTTATTCTAAGTAACTTTTTTTTCATAATTCGGTAAATTTGGGACACCAAATATATTAAAAAGTCTTAAATTAATATTTGTTTTGTAAAAATTTATGAAGATTTATTGATTTTTTATAAAAATATTTCTAAAAAACTTAATGACGATCTCGTTTTGATAGTTTCAAGTATTACTTTTCGAGAAAAATACCTATAGTTAATAATTCATTCTTAACACATTTTCTATTGTGTTTTTAATATAAACTTACAGAAAACATGAAAAACAAAATAAATAATTCCTTTCAAAGGATTTGTTATATTTCTTTGATAAATCTTTTTTTTACGATTAATAACTATATAAAATATAGAAAATAAAAAATTTATTAATTATTTGAAAGTTAACAGATGATTTTATATATTTGCACTCCAATTATCGCGGGTATGGTGAAATTGGTAGACACGCCAGACTTAGGATCTGGTGCCGCAAGGTGTGAAGGTTCGAGTCCTTTTACCCGCACATAGAAACTCTAGCCTTTGTTAGAGTTTTTTTATTTGTAAAGCACAAAAAATCCGATTGAATTATCAATCGGATTTTTCTTTCTTAACTAACAATAAATTTATTCTTTTATTAATTTTTTTGTTTGGCTTATACCATTATAATCAACAATTTTTATACTATAAATTCCAGTTTGTAGACTTTGAATATCTACTTCTTGTTCCGTTTGTATGTTTTCAAACGATTTTACTAATTGCCCCGTTAGTGTATAAATTTCGATTTGGTTTGCTCCTTTAGAAATTGAAAAAATGTTTTTTGCTGGATTTGGATAAACTAAAATCTCATTTGAAGCAACATCAAAATCAATATTGCTCAATGTTGAAGGTTGGTTCCCAAAAACTCTAAATCTACCTGAATTTACAGAAATTAGAGCTGTTGGACTTGTTATTACAACAGGTGCATTGTTATTCATTAAGTCATACCATGTCATTGGATATGTATAAACATCTGTTGGAAAACTTGGGTTTATTGTTAAGTTTGCCACTGAAAAATTAGCTAAAACAACAACATTTCTTAATTGTGTTGTTGGAAATGAATTATCGTAAATATAAATTCTTTGTCTAACATTGCTTGCATCTGGACTAATTGTATGATCACCCATGAAAACAGGCTCAGTAGTTTTTAGTTTAATCATTTTTGACCAATCACTTAAAATAGAAGTTCTTCTTGTGTCAGATAACCAATTTTCTGTCCATTGCACCTGAGTTTTGGTTGATAATTTGCAATCTCCTGGAACGGTTGTGCTTTCATCATTTACAGTTCCATTATCACATGTGTAGATTGATTGGTTATTTCCTAATTCAGCAAAATGCCAAATCATTTTTGGTCCAGGAACTAGAATACTTGTTGCTCCAATTGCTCCCATTCTATTCAATGCATTTGTTAAATTTCCATTAACAGGAAATGCCCCTGCACCATTACCATTGGTAATTGCTTCATACATCATTCTGTCTTTGTCATGACTTTCTGGATAACCTATTAATCTTTTTCCAGTGAATCCACGGCTTGTATGCGACATTCTTGAAATATTTTGGCTAGCATACCCCATTGCAAGTTCTTTATATTGCGTATACATTTCTCCCCACATCATAATACCTTTTCCTTCGCCAATTCTATAGTTTGCCCATTGTTGCTCTTCTGCATCTGAACCTAAATGTTCAAAAATGACGTAATGATCTGTGTCTAAACTCCATGAATAATCCGCATATTCTTTTAAAACAGCTATCCTATCTGCTTGAAAACCGTTAGTGCAAGCATCATCCCCACCAGAACAATTTTGTGTAAACCCTTTTGTTAAATCCCATCTAAAACCATCAATTTTAAATTCTGTAATCCAATGTTTGATTGTTTGTTTGACATAATTTTTTGTTAGTACAGATGAATGGTTAAAATCTTCTCCAACACTATAACTATGTCTTGCTGCTGTATTAAAATAAGGATTTTCTATACTTGGACTTCCCCAACCATCTCCTTCAGGGTCATTCATCCACATTCTAACCATAGGATTTCTTCCAAAAGCATGATTAAATGCAATGTCTAAAATAACCGCGATTCCGTTTTGATGACAGACATCTACTAATTCTTTAAATTTTTCAGGCGTTCCATAGAATTTATCTAAAGCCATGTGGAAAGCAGTGTTATAACCCCAACTTTCATTCCCTTCAAACTCCATTATTGGCATTAATTGAATAGCATTAATCCCTAAATCTTTGAAATAATTTATTCTATCAATTACATCTTGAAAGTTTCTATCTGAATCAAAATCACGAATTAAAAGTTCATAAACTACTAATTTATCTTTGTTTGGTTTTGTAAAACTTGTGGAAACCCAATTGTATGGAGCTTGCCCTGTTTTTAACAATGTAACTTCTCTTTCTTGACCTGAAGCAGTTGGAAAATCAGGTAATCCGGGATAAGTTGTGCTAGGAATCCACTCGTCGTCGTAAAAAGATAATACAGTAGTCGAACATGGATCTGCAGTCTTAACTAAAGCTGGTGAATTTGCAATTGGTGTTTGATCTACAACCCAATATTGGTAGGAATAATTAACTCCAGCTGTTAAACCAGTAAGTTCTAACCAAAATTTCCCATTTGAAGGATCTTTTTTCATTGAATAATTACCATCAGGATTCCAGTTGTTGAAACTTCCTGCTACATAAACAAAATCTTTTCCTGGTGCATCCAAAACCAAAGTAGCTTTTGTGTTATCGGAAGTATTATAATTAATCCCATTTTCTAATCCGAAAGGAATAGCTTGTGAGATAACCGTTGGGCTAACAATTGCAGAAAAACGTCTTGTAATAGTTGTAGCGCCCAATGTTATTTCTAATTCATAACTTGTGTTTGTTGTAATATTTGTATGATTAAAAGTATACGATGTTGTTGTAGCTGTGTTAATGCTCGAGCCATTCGCTTTTAAATTATAACTTGCATTTCCACCTGTATTTGTTGCTGAGATAGTTAAGTTTCCACCAGAGCTCATTATAGTAGAGCTATTATTGGTTGGTGATGTTAAGTTCACCTGAAAAGTTCCAACATTAAAAATAAAATCTCCACAAGATGGAGGTAATTTTAAGGTTTGGCTACCATTTGCATTTCTAAAAACCATCCCAAGTTTAGTTGCATTTGCTTGTTGAGAAGCATTTAATCCAAAATAAACGCTTGGTGTTAAAGTGATACTCCATGTTCCGTCACCATTATTTGTCATTAATCCTACACTGTCATCTTGACCCCAATTTCCTACAACTCCAAAGCCGAATGCGTTTGAGTCATCTCCAACTCCTGCGTGCATATACACCTTAGTGGGAGATGTTCCTAGTTGATTACAAGTATTTGCTGCTGTGGAAACTGTTATAGTAATAGCGTCAGTTACATTAAAACTACTTGGTGTAATAGTTACTTGTGCCTTAACAAAAAGAGTTGTTAAAAATAATAATATAAATAGTAGGTTTTTTTTCATAGCTTTTTATTTAATAAAAGGGTTGTCTTTTTATTAGACAACCCTTTCTAAATTTATTATTGTGGTGTTAATGCATACGTGTATGCTCTTGGATTAGATAAGTCTAATTCTAAAAGATAATTACCCGTTGTAGGAACAGCAATATTAGATCCACCTTCTTCAAGAGAACCATCTGCTCCATTGTCTCCATAGTTTAATCCCCAATCGTTGTTGGCTCTAAATTTAATTTCTTGACCACCAACTAAATTAATAATTACTGACCATTTTTTTGTACCAGCATCATAAGTTAAGTCAGCATCATTTACCCAACCATCACCACCTGTAACTGGAGCTGTTGCAGAACCTAAAACCCCCCAAGTAGTTAATGTAGTTGTATACGCTAATGTAGTTGTATTTGCGTTAATTTTGTAATATCCAGCACTTATACTTATGTTATCACTTGCTGAAGAACTTAAAACACCTGTAAAAGTTCCATCATCGGTATAATTTAAACCTCCCCAATCTGATTGATTGCTAAGTTTAAAACCTTTTCCATCATTAGGTGCTGGTCCAAAAAATTGATCAGTTGCAAAATATACATATCCTTCAAAACTAGCATTACCATATCCTTCTGAGGCTAGTTGAGGAGCCGTTGCATGTGTCCAATCTGATCCATATCCTGAATCCCCTTGAAAACCTCCTACTACCCATAATTTTGGCGTTTCCGTTGTATAAGGGGTTACAGTAATTGTAACTTTATTTGAACCCATCAAATCAAAACCTGATGCGCTTGAAACCACTCTTACGTCAAAATTAGCAGCAGTGTATGGTGTTGCCCCTAGAGACAAACATGCAGTATTTAAAGTTTCTTGTGATACAGAAAGTTGTAATGCTCCAGTAGTTCCACCTAAACTTTCAGGTGCAGAAAAATCTCCTCCTTCAATATCAATTTCTAATGTATAGCTAATAGCTACGTCTCCATTATAATTTGCTTTAGACCAAACAAAACGTTCTGCTTGTTGGGTCATTGTTTCTGGAAGCAATGTATATGCACTTCCAGATTCAGGAGCAGCCATTACTGGTGAATCAACGCCTTCGATAACTGGTCTGTCTTGAACATCATCGGTGCTACACGATACTACTAAAGCACCAAATAAAATAAATACTGATTTTACTATATTTTTCATATTCTATTTTTTTATAATTAATAACCTGGGTTTTGAATTAATTTTGGATTAACGTTAATTGCATCCTGAGGAATTGGGAAAACATTTCTATAGCTCGGAGTTGGAGCACCATTTGGTACGTTTCCTTTCCAAGGCCATATGTAAGAACTTCCTGTGAACTTCCCAAAACGAATTAAATCAGTTCTTCTATGCCCTTCCCAATGTAATTCTCTTGCTCTTTCATCTAAAATAAAATTCAATGATAAATCACCACTAGTAATATTTCCAGAAGCATCTCCATACGCTCTTTCTCTTAATGAGTTAACATATCCAACAGCGTTTGAACTAGACCCGCCTCCACCTCTTAAGAAACATTCAGCATACATTAAATATGCATCTGCTAAACGAAAAACAGGAAAATCAATATCTACAAAATCACCAGACGCATCAGAACCTTGATTTCCTAAAACGTCAACATTTTTCCATTTAGAAACTGCGTAACCATCGGTAAAAGTTCCAACATTTGCTATCTCAAGTGTTTGACCTGATGTGTAAAATTGTCTTCTTAAATCTGAATTCATACCGTCAAATTTTTCTACAAAAGCAGATGTTGTTCTTAAACCAGCCCATCCACCATTAATTCCAAAGTTAGAAGCGGTCATACTTCCACCAACTGGCGCATGTGTTAAGTAAGTTGTACCTCCAAATGTTTTTGTGTTTAATCCGTCAAAAGCTACTGCAAAAATAAATTCGTTTTGAGCGCCATTAGTGTCATTATCAGCTAAAAACAAGTTTCTATAATTTGGATTTATAACATAAGATGTTTCAGTGATTACTTTATTTACGTAAGTCATTGCATCTGAGTATCTGTCAACTCCAACATATACTTGAGCATTCATTAACAATTTTGCTTTTAGCATCCAAGCTGCAGCTTTGTCAACTCTAAATTGTTCGTTAGAATTTGGAGCTAATAAATCAGCTTCCATTTCTGTTAATTCTTGTTCAACAAAAGCGAATAATTGCTCTCTTGTTGCGTAATCTGGTAAATGGAATTCTGTTGAAGAATCTTCAGTTTCAAGCGAAGCACCACCAAATAAATCAATAATATGCCAATAACTCATAGCTCTCAAAAAACGAGCTTCAGCACGATATGCTTTAATATCTTCTCTTAAAGTCCCGGTTATTCCTCTTGAATCTAATTTTGAATCCGTAGTTTGTCTTAAATATTCGTTACAATTTGTAATTTGATAAGCCAATCTGTAAAAAGTTGCTTTGATAAATCCATCGGAAGCCGTCCAAGTATGCCAATGAAAATCTTTAATTGTAGCATCATTCCATGCAATAATTGCTTCATCAGTAGTTAATTCCTGGAAATTCCAATAATTACGAATATACTGACTGAATCCTTCATCAATTCCTGCAACGTCTCCATTACCTGCTGGCCCTTGTTGACCAGTAGTTGCTAAACCTGCATACAACTTTGCTAAAAATTGTTTGTAAGATGCGGGATCTTGAAACAATTCTTCTGCAGTTTGTTGTGTTCCTTCAGGTTCTGTGCTTAATTCATCTACACAAGAGGTAGAAATTAAAGCTAAAACAAAAACTGAAGCCAAGCTTAAAAGTTTAAATTTTAAATTTTTCATAGTTTTTTATTAAAAGTTTACATTTAATCCTAAAGTGTATATTCTTGGTCTAGGATAAATATTATTATCAATACCTCCATTTACCTCTGGATCAATCCCTTTGTAATCAGTTATTAATAATAAATTTTGTCCTCCTAATGATAGTTTTGCACTAACTTTTTCTGACAAAAATTTTTTGAAATTATATCCAATAGTGAGATTATCTAAACGTAAAAAGGTTGCATCTTGGATGTAGTAATCAGATTGGAATCTTTCCGCAGAAGTAGAGTTGAAATTTGTATTTAGAATTTCTGTTACTGCATTCCCTAAATCAGTTTCTCTAATTAAAACTTGGTTACTCCATCCTAAATTAGAATCCACATTATTATATACATAATTACCCCAGCTTCCTCTCCAAGACATTGCCATGTCCCAGTTTTTGTAAGTTAAATTAGTATAGAAACCATAGAAGATATCTGCACTTGGTTTTTTATAGATATAACGGTCTGCAGTTGTTATAGAACCGTCTCCATTTCTATCAATAAATACACCATCAATTGGACTTCCTTGATTATCATAAGCTTGTTCATAAACGAAGAATGAGTTTGGAGTATATCCAATAGTTTGAACTTGAATATTATTCCCTATTCCTCCAGATATTCCTCCCGTTTCTATTCCAAAGTTAGGAGCACCATCAACTAAATCAGTTATTTCTGAATTTTGAAAAGTAATATTTCCTCCAACTGCAAGATTTAAATTATCATTTTTTACAGGAATTACTTCAGCTGCAATTTCTATACCTTGATTTTTTGTTTTTCCAATATTGTAGTTATCATAGTTTGAGAAACCAAAAAATGGCGGATTTGGAATAAAAGCTAATAAATCTTCTGTTCTTTTTTCGTAAACATCCACAGAACCAGTAATTCTGTCGTCTAAGAACCCGAAGTCTAATCCAATATTTCTAGTTTCTGTTTCTTCCCATTTTAAGTTAGGGTTGTATCTTTCAGGACGAACAGTTGAATAGAATTGATTTCCAAATTGATATTGAGCTTGAGCATCGGATGATAGATAAGTAGGTTGAGATGGATAAAAACTTCCAATATCTTGCTGACCTGTTATACCCCATCCTAATCTTAATTTTAATGCTGAAATTGAAGATATATTTTTAATAAATTCTTCTTCATTTAATTTCCATGCAAAAGCTGCAGAAGGGAAATTACCCCATCTATAATCTTCAGTAAACCTAGATGAACCATCTCTTCTGTAGGTTGCAGTTAAAATGTATTTATCGTATAAATTAATAATTGCTCTACCAAAAAATGATTGTAAATTTAATTCATTGTAGTAGGGATTATTATTTGCAATAATTGCATTATTTACAGAAAATCCACTACCATAATATTCCAAGTTTTGGTAATTGTAACCTGCTGTTAATTCAACCGATCCTTTTATAGTATTAATGTCTCTTTTGTAGTTAAAAAACAAATCCATTAAGCGATTTCTACTATAGTTTTTGTTTTCATAGGTGTCTGTTACATCATATGCATAATCAGTTGATGAATCTCCATAGCTTCTTCCTGATGTATAGTCATATCTAAGATTAGCAACTAATTTTAATTCAGGTAAGAAATGTAATTTATATTCTGTTTGAATATTTCCTAAACTTCTAAAATTAGTTCCAAAATTATTAAATTGCTCAATTAATGCAACTGGGTTTCTTCCTGCTAATTGTTGATTCCATTCGAAATAAGTTCCATCAGGATTGGTTACATTTTGTGTTGGGTCAAACGAAACAGCTGAACCAATAGCTCCTCTATTACTATAATTATTCCTCATTATAGAGGTCTTATTGTTTAACTCAATTTTTAAATGATTATCAAAAAAGTTCCCAACCAAAGCAACACCCGTAGTGGCTCTGTTCATATTGTCTCTTTTTAAGATACCATTCATATCTGTTAAACCAACTGAGGCTCTGTAAGTAAGCATATCTGTACCACCAGATAACGAAACGTTGTGGTCTGTACCCAATGCTTTTCTATAAATCTCATTTTGCCAGTCTGTATTTGCTGTTCCTAATAATGCTTGTTGATTTGCATTACCAAAAGTAGTAACATAGTCTCTTAATTGATTAGCACTTAAAACATCCACTTTTGTAGAGATTTCGCTCAAAGAAACATTTCCGTTATAGTTTACTTTTAAATCCCCTGATTTTCCTTTTTTAGTTGTAATAATAATTACACCATTAGACGCTCTAGAACCATAAATAGCAGTCGCAGAGGCATCTTTTAAAACAGTAACAGATTCAATGTCATTTTGATTAATTGTAGCCAATGGATTTCTTCCTCCTGTATTGTCTTGAGCGACTGGCACACCATCAATAACAAATAATGGGTCATTGTTAGCATTTAAAGAGGAGCCTTGTCTAATTCTAATGGTAGCCCCTTCCCCTGGTGCACCTCCTCCGTTAGTAATTTGAACCCCAGCTACTTTTCCTTGAATCATTTGATCAGCAGCAACAACTGGCCCTTTTACAAAATCTTTAGTAGTAACGGTATTCACAGACCCCGTCGCGTCTTTTTTCTTAACAGTACCGTAACCAATAACAACTACATCTTTTAATTGTTGTGAGTCTTCTTGAAGTGTAACGGTAATTTCCTTTTGACCGCTGTAAGTAATCGTTTGATTTTGGAATCCTAAATAAGAGAATACGATTTTATCTCCTTTTTTGATGTTTGATAATGTAAAATTACCATCAAAATCTGTTGTGGTTCCAGTAGTTGTACCTCCTACTATAATATTTACGCTTGGCAAAGGCTGTTGTGACGAACCATCTAAAACAACACCCTTAAGAGTGCTTTGCGCAAAAATACCTATTGGTAAGATAAGTAAGAAAAGTAAAAACTTTTTTTGCAGTGTTTTCATACAAATTGTTTAGGTTAAAAATGTTTGTTTAATTGCTTATAAATTCACTTCTAATGTTAAATTTATGTAAAAATTACATATAAAAAAATGACAATCAGTTTTATAGCTTGCGAAAACGTTTTCGTGTTGAAAACTTTATAATTATGCTTAGTTTTTTTGGCTAAAATTGCGATACTTTGAAAAAAAAAGTTACTTTTAAAGCATATTAATAATTAGCTTTTTCCAAATGAGAAAAAAAGTCACGCTTAAACAAATTGCAAAAGAATTAGATGTTTCTATTTCAACTGTTTCAAAATCATTACGTGATAGCCACGAAATAAGTGAAGACACTCGTTTAAAAGTTCAAGCTTTTGCCAAATTATATAACTACAAACCAAATAATATTGCGTTAAGTTTAAAAAACAAAAAAACAAAAACAATTGGTATTATTATTCCTGAAATTGTGCATCATTTTTTCGCAACAGTTATCAGCGGAATCGAGCAAGTTGCTAACGAAAGTGGTTACAATGTCATTGTTTGTTTGTCTGACGAATCGTTTGATAAAGAAGTGATTAACTTAGAAATGCTTGCAAATGGAAGTACTGATGGTTTTATTATGTCATTATCTAAAGAAACCCAACAAAAGAAAGATTTTCACCATATTCAAGAAGTTATTAATCAAGGAATGCCCGTTGTGCTTTTTGACAGGGTTACCAATGATGTTTTTTGTGATAAAGTAATAATTGATGACCAACAAGCTGCTTTTGATGCAGTTCAGTTTTTTATTGAACACAGATTCAAAAAAATAGCCTTAATTACAACTGTAGACTATGTTAGTGTTGGAAAATTAAGAACTGATGGTTATAAAAAAGCGCTAAAATTAAACAATATTGAAGTTAATGAGGATTTAATTATCAAAATTGAAGACATAGAAAACTGCTCAATAAAAATTGAAAACTTAATTAAATCTCAAAAATGTGATGCGATTTTTGCAGTTAATGAATTATTTGCAGTTACTGCAATCAAAATAGCTGCAAAAAACAACTTAAAAGTTCCAGAAGACATATCAGTAATTGGTTTTACAGACGGAATTATCTCTCAGTTTTCTACTCCAAGTATTTCTACAGTGAGTCAAAATGGGATAAAAATGGGTAGAAAAGCTGCCCAAATGCTAATTGATAGATTAGAATTAGAAGACGAAGAAGACGAACATTACAAAACCGAAATCATCGAAACTAATTTAATAATTAGAGAATCTACTACAACGAAATAGTTTAATATAAACATCTGATTTACAGAGATGTAAATACAAATGTTTTAAAAAAATCTCAATACATTTATAAAATAAATGTTGCTTTATTAGAAATAAAATTTTTAAATTTACAAAATCAAAGCTTGTAACTTCACTTCTAAAAACATAAGTTTTGATAAGCACATAGAACGCTTATCGATTTATTAATCAATAAATTACGATAATGGAAAAGCGTAAATTAGGTTTCTGGGAAATTTGGAACATGAGTTTCGGTTTTTTAGGGATACAGATGGGGTTTGCCCTACAAAATGCTAACGCAAGTAGGATTCTTCAACTTTTTGGTGCCGATGTGCATGAATTATCATGGTTTTGGATAATTGCTCCTTTAATGGGATTAATTGTGCAACCGATAATCGGACACTATAGCGATAATACTTGGTCTAAATTTGGTAGAAGAAAACCTTATTTCTTAGCAGGAGCTCTCTTAGCGTCAGTTGGTTTAATTTTAATGCCGCAAGCCGAAATATTCATTGCTTTTATGCCTGCTCTTTGGGTTGGTGCCGGAATGTTAATGATTATGGATGCATCTTTTAACATTGCAATGGAACCGTTCCGTGCTTTGGTAGGAGATAATTTAAGAGCAGACCAACATACTTTAGGTTTTAGTGTTCAAACCGCATTAATTGGAATAGGTGCTGTGGTAGGATCATGGTTGCCTTATGTTTTAACCAATTGGTTTGGAATCAGTAATCAACCTTCAGAAACTTCTGCGGTTCCATTAAACTTAATTTATTCTTTTATTATTGGAGCCATTATTTTAGTCGCTTCCATTTTAGTTACCATTTTCACAACTAAAGAATATTCTCCCGAAGAATTAGAACAATTTAGAGACGAGAAAGAACACAAAGAAGCTATTGGTGAAACCAAAGAAGCCAAACTTTCTGATGTTTTTTCAGATTTTGCTAAAATGCCAGAAACAATGCGTCAATTAAGTTGGGTACAATTCTTTTCTTGGTTTGGATTGTTTGGAATGTGGGTTTTTACTACGCCAGCAATTGCCCAACATATTTACGGGTTATCTATTGATGATACTAAAAGTCCAGAATTTCAATCTGCTGGAGATTGGGTAGGAATTATTTTCGGAGTTTATAATGCAGTTTCTGCTGTAGTAGCATTTGCGTTGCCTTACATCGCAAAACAAATTGGACGAAGAAAAACACACGCACTTTCTTTAGTTTTAGGAGGAATCGGATTAATCTCGATGTATTTTATGCCAAATAAAGAAGCTTTAATCTTCTCAATGGTCTTAGTCGGATTTGCTTGGGCAAGTATTTTAGCTATGCCTTACGCTATTTTAGCTGGTTCCATTCAACCAAAAAAAATGGGCGTTTACATGGGAATTTTCAACTTCTTTATTGTAATTCCACAAATTATTAATGCTTTAATTGGTGGGCCTTTAGTGAAATACGTTTATAACGATCATGCTATTTATGCTATTGTAATGAGCGGTGTGAGTTTCCTATTGGCAGCCCTTTTGGTATTAAAAGTTAAAGATCAAAAAGATATTTAGACCATGAAAAAAGCATTCATATTCGACCTTGACGGCGTAATTGTTGACACGGCTAAATATCATTTTTTAGCTTGGCAAAAGTTGGCCAATCAATTAGGAATCGAATTTACGCACGAACATAACGAAGGTTTAAAAGGTGTAAGTCGTGTTCGTTCGTTAGACATTATTTTAGAATTGGGTAATGTTCAAGCTTCCCAAGAAGATAAAAACAAATGGTTGGTTCAAAAAAATGAAGAATACCTTTCCTATTTAGTAGACATGGACGAAAGCGAAATTCTTCCAGGTGTACTAAAAGTATTGGAATATCTGAAAAGTAAAAACCAATTCATTGCTTTGGGTTCGGCAAGTAAAAATGCACGTCCCATTTTAGAAAAAACCAAAATAATGCACTTTTTTGATGCTATTGTGGATGGAAATGACGTTTCCAACGCAAAACCAGATCCGGAAGTATTTTTAAGAGCAGCACAATTGGTAGGAGTTTCCAATGAAAATGCCATCGTTTTTGAAGATTCGGTAGCGGGAATTCAAGCGGCAAATATTGCCAACATGATAAGTGTAGGAATTGGCGATGCCACCGTTTTACACGAAGCAAAGTACAATTTTAAAGATTTCACCTTTATTGATGAAGCCTTTTTATCGCAATTAATTGATTAAGAAATTGACTAATTGACACATTAACAAATTGACATATTACAAAAATGAATCAAGATTATATACAACCCGACAATTGGTCGATTGTTGAAGAAGGATTTGATGCAGAGCGAGTTAAATCTTCTGAAAGTTTATTTAGTATCGGAAACGGTGCTATGGGGCAACGCGCTAATTTTGAAGAACACTATTCAGGCAAAACATTTCAAGGAAGCTACATTGCCGGAATTTATTATCCCGATAAAACAAAAGTAGGTTGGTGGAAAAATGGCTATCCTGAATATTTTGCAAAAGTACTAAACGCCCCTAACTGGATTGGAATCGATATAGAAATTAATGGTGAAAATTTAGATTTAGCCAAATGTCAGGCAGTTTCTAATTTCCGTCGTGAATTGAACATGAAAGAAGGATTTTATTACCGTTCTTTCAATGCAATTTTAGCAAATGGAACCGAAATCGCTGTAAAAGTACAACGTTTCTTGTCTTTAGATTTGGATGAAGTTGGGGTTATCAACTACGAAATCACCGCTTTAAATTCCGATGCAAAAATTGTTTTTAAACCTTATTTAGATGCTGGAGTTCATAACGAAGATGCCAATTGGGAAGAAAAATTTTGGGAACCTATAAGCGTAAAACATTCAGGAAACGAAGCTTTCGTAACAGCAAGAACATTCAAAACGCATTTCACAGCAACTACTTTCATGCAAAATAGTATTTTGTTAGAAGGTTCAAATTTGAGTGTGGCACCAGTAAGCATTCAAGAAACTAAGGAAAAAATTCAGTTTTCTTATGAAGTTGCCGTTACTAAAGGGCAAACTACTACGATTCAAAAAATGGGTGGTTACACTGTTTCTATGAATCATGAAAACACAATTATAGGTGCCAAAAACAGCATCGTCAAAGCACTGGAAATAGGTGTTTCACAATTAACCGAAAACCAAAAACAAGCTTGGGCTAAAATTTGGGAAATGAGCGATATTACCATTGATGGCGATGTAAAAGCGCAACAAGGAATTCGTTTCAATATTTTCCAATTGAATCAAACCTATTTAGGAAAAGATTCAAGATTAAATATTGGTCCAAAAGGATTTACTGGAGAAAAATACGGGGGTTCTACTTATTGGGACACTGAAGCCTATTGTATTCCTTTTTATATGGCTACCAAAGACCAACAAGTTGCTCGAAATTTATTAGCATATAGATACAACCAATTGGACAAAGCCATCGAAAATGCTGAAAAATTAGGTTTCAAAAATGGAGCTGCTTTGTATCCAATGGTAACTATGAATGGTGAAGAATGTCATAACGAATGGGAAATTACTTTCGAAGAAATTCACAGAAACGGTGCCATCGCTTTCGCTATTTATAACTATTACAGATTTACAGGCGATTATTCCTATATCCCAGAAAAAGGCTTAGAAGTTTTAATTGGAATTGCGCGTTTTTGGCATCAAAGAGCTACTTTCTCAACTTACAGAAATAAATATGTAATTCTTGGTGTTACGGGACCAAATGAATACGAAAACAACGTAAATAACAATTGGTACACAAATTACATAGCAAAATGGTGTATTGATTACACTGTTGAGCAAATCAACAAAATTGAAAACGAATATCCATCGGATTATACCCGAATCATGAATAAAGTGAAATTATCACAAGCCGAAATTTCAGCAATGAAAAAAGTGGCAGATAATATGTATTTCCCTTATTCTGAAGAACACGGTGTATATTTACAACAAGATGGTTTCTTAGATAAAGAATTAATCACGGTAGTCGATTTAGATAAATCGCAACGACCAATAAATCAAAAATGGTCTTGGGATAGAATTTTACGTTCGCCATACATTAAACAGGCGGATACTTTACAAGGATTCTATTTCTTCGAAGATCATTTTACCAAAGAACAATTAGAAAAACATTTCGATTTTTACGAACCGTTTACCGTTCATGAAAGTTCGCTTTCGCCTTGTGTGCATTCGATTCAAGCGGCTGTTTTGGGCAGAATGGAACAAGCGTATACGTTTTATTTAAGAACTTCGCGTTTGGACTTAGACGATTATAACAAAGAAGTCGAAGAAGGTTTACACATTACTTCAATGGCGGGAACTTGGATGAGTATCGTAGAAGGTTTTGGTGGAATGCGCGTTAGAAATAACCAATTGCATTTTGAACCAAAAATTCCAGCACAATGGAGAGGGTATTCTTTCAAAGTAAATTTCAGAAACGCCATTGTAAAAATTGAAGTAAAACAAGAAGGAACAAATGTTTCCATTGAAGGAAATTTGGATGTGGATGTTTTTGTAAATGGTGAATCGCAATTAATTAAATAGTAAGACATGCATAAATATTTTGTTTCAGTATTCGTGATGATTTTTTCGATTTTTGGGCTGAATGCTCAAGAATTAAAATCGCCAAATGGGAATTTCAAGATGATTTTCGCTTTAGAAAATGATGGCACACCAACGTACCAACTTTTCATGAAGAACAAAGAAATCATCAAAAAAAGTAAGTTAGGTTTAGAACTTCAAAAAGATAAAAAGTCGTTATTGAATGATTTTAAATTGGTAAACGAAGTTCGAAACACTTTCGATGAAACTTGGAAAACCGTTTGGGGTGAGGAAACCGAAATCCGCAACCATTACAACGAATTAGCACTAACACTGAAACAAAACGAAACGGAACGACAAGTAATCATTCGTTTTCGATTATTCAATGAAGGTTTAGGTTTCCGTTACGAATTTCCAGAACAAAAAAACCTAACGTATTTTGTTGTAAAAGAAGAACGCACTGAGTTCGCCATGACAGGTGATCACACCGCATTTTGGATTCCAGGTGACTACGACACACAAGAATATGATTTTACTGAAAGTAAATTAACCGAAATTAGAAAGTTATTCCGTGGTGCTGTTTCAGAAAATGCTTCTCAAAAACAATTTTCAGATACGGGAGTTCAAACGTCTTTGATGTTAAAAACTGCTGACGGAATTTATATCAATATTCACGAAGCGGCATTAATCAATTATTCTTGCATGCATTTGAATCTTGACGATAAAAATTTAGTTTTTCAATCGCATTTAACTCCTGATGCTAAAGGAAATAAAGGACATTTACAAGCGCCTTGTGTTTCGCCATGGAGAACGATAATTGCTAGTGCTGATGCTCGAGATATTTTAGCTTCTAGAATGACATTGAACTTAAATGAGCCTTGTAAAATAGAAGATACTTCTTGGATTAAACCAGTAAAATACATCGGAGTTTGGTGGGAAATGATTACCGGAAAAAGCTCTTGGGCATACACAGATGAAATTCCATCCGTACAATTAGGAGTAACCGATTTCACCAAAGCTAAACCAAATGGTAAACACGCAGCAAATACCAAACACATAAAAGAATATATCGATTTTGCCGCTAAACACGGTTTCGATGCGGTTTTAGTAGAAGGTTGGAACGAAGGTTGGGAAGACTGGTTTGGTCACGAAAAAGATTATGTATTCGATTTCGTAACACCTTATCCTGATTTTGATGTAAAAGGAATTCACGAATATGCGAAATCTAAAGGTGTAAAAATGATTATGCACCATGAAACTTCTGGTTCAACCCGAAATTATGAGCGTCATTTAGATAAGGCTTTTCAATTTATGAATGAAAATGGTTATGATGCAGCTAAAACGGGTTATGTTGGGAATATTTTACCTTTAGGCGAACATCATTACAGCCAATCGATTTTAAATCATTATCAATATGTGATTGAAAAAGCGGTGGATTATAAAATCATGATTAACGCGCATGAAGCGGTTCGCCCAACAGGAATTTGTAGAACCTATCCTAACATGATTGGAAACGAATCAGCTCGTGGAACAGAATTCCAAGCGTTTGGTGGTTCAAAAGCGAATCACACTACTTTGTTGCCTTTCACACGTTTATTAGGTGGGCCAATGGATTACACCCCTGGGATTTTCGAGATGGATATTGCCAAATTAAATCCAAACAACAATTCACATGTGAATACAACTTTAGCGAATCAATTGGGATTATATGTGGTAATGTATTCGCCACTTCAAATGGCTGCCGATTTACCAGAAAATTACAATCGATTCTTAGATGCGTTCCAATTCATAAAAGATGTTCCGGTAGAATGGTCAACTTCAAAATATTTAGAAGCTGAGCCAGGTTATTACATCACAATCGCTCGAAAAGATAAAAATTCTAACAATTGGTTCGTTGGAAATTCAAACGGATACAATGCTAGAACATCAACGATTACATTAGATTTCTTAGAAAAAGGGAAAAAATACGAAGCCATTATTTACGCCGATGCTGCCGATGCGGATTATAAAACGAATCCACAAGCATACAAAATTTCAAAACAAAAAGTAACCAATAAGACTAAATTGCAATTGAGAACGGCAGCAGGCGGTGGCTACGCTATTAGTATTGTTGAGGTTAAATAAAAAAGCTATGAAAAAAATAATTTTCTCACTAATTACCTTGTTCACACTTTCGCTTTCGGCACAAATTGACCGAATGGAACCACCTTTTTGGTATGAAGGAATGAATAAAAGCGAAGTTCAAGTATTGTTTTACGGAAAGAATATTGCTCAAAATTCGGTAAGCATTTCAAATAATGTAGTAATTACGAATGTAACTAAAACCGAGAATCCAAATTACCTTTTTGTTACGATTGATACTAAAAATGTTAAAGCACAAGAACTGCAATTTACGTTTACCAATGGCAAAAAATCTTTCAAAAGAAATTTCGAAATCAAAAAAAGAAGACCCAATTCTGCACTTCGTAAAAGTTTTGACGCATCTGATGTGATGTATTTATTGATGCCAGATCGTTTCGCAAACGGAAATCCAAATAACGATTCTTCACCTGAGCTACAAGAAAAAGCCGACAGAAGTCTCCCAGGAGGAAGACATGGTGGCGATATTCAAGGAATCATCAACAATTTAGATTACATCAAAGAGTTAGGTGCAACAGCAATTTGGAGTACACCAATGTGTGAAGATAATGATAAAGGCTATTCATACCATACTTACGGTCAATCCGACGTGTATAGAATTGACCCGCGTTACGGAACCAATGAAGAATACAAAAAGTTAGCCGATGAAATGCATAAACGTGATATGAAATTAATCAAAGATTATGTTACGAACCATTGGGGCGCCGAACATTGGATGTTTAAAGATATGCCAACATACGATTGGTTTCATCAATTTCCAGGTTACAAACAAAGTAACTATCGCATGACAACGCAATACGACATTAATGGTTCAAAACGCGATGCTAAATATTGTATGGACGGTTGGTTTGTACCAAGCATGCCTGATTTAAATCAGTCGAATCCTTTGGTATTGAATTATTTAATTCAAAATGCGATTTGGTGGATTGAATATGCGGATTTAGATGGTTTCCGTGTTGACACGTATTCATACAACGATAAAGAAGGAATCGCAAAATGGACAAAAGCGATTACTGATGAATATCCATATTTCAATATTGTTGGTGAAGTATGGATGCACGATCAAGCCCAAATTTCGTATTGGCAAAAAGATAGCCCAATTGCTAAAATTCAAAGTTATAATTCGTATTTACCAAGTGTTATGGATTTTACTTTACACGATGTTTTTGGAAATGTTTTCAATGAAGATAGAGCGGATTGGAGCAATGGTATGATTAAGTTTTACGAAAATTTCGTTAACGATTTCTTGTATGCCGACCCAAATAACCTATTGATTTTCCTAGAGAATCATGATACAGGTCGTTTCAATCAGATTTATCAAAACGATTTTAAAAAATACCAATTAGGAATGACCATTATGGCAACCATGAGAGGAATTCCACAATTGTATTATGGCTCTGAAATTGGAATGGCGGGCGACAAAGGAAAAGGTGATGCCGATATTCGTCAAGATTTCCCTGGTGGTTGGAAAGGAGATTCAAACAATGCATTTTCTGCTAGTGGAAGAACAGCAGAACAATCCAAATACTTCGATTTTTCGAAAAAAGTTTTGAATTGGAGAAAGAACAAAGAAGTCATTCATACCGGAAAATTAACGCATTATATTCCTGAAAACAATGTGTATGTTTATTTCCGTCATAATGAAAAAGAAACAGTTATGGTAGTAATTAATAATGCTTCCGATACACAAAAATTCAACTTAGAACGTTTTCAAGAAAATATAAAAGTATTTAATTTTGGAACCGATATTATTTCAGATAAAACAATCGATTTGAAAAATGAATTATCGATTGAAGGTAAAAAGTCAATGATTTTAGAATTAAAATAAGAAATTATGATTAAAAAAATTGCCATTGCATTAGTTGCGATAATCCTTATGGGATGTAAAAATGAAAATAAATCATCAGCAACAGAAACACCAAAAGAAATCGCTAAATTTTCACCAGACGTAGAAGAAAATGCGGTTATTTATGAAGTAAACATAAGACAATATTCACCAGAAGGAACTTTTAATGCATTTACAAAAGACATCCCTCAATTGAAAGAATTAGGTGTAAAAATTATTTGGGTGATGCCAATTTTTCCGATTTCGCAAACAAAAAGAAAAGCAACAGGTGGTGATGATAGTAAGTTTGCTTCAGAAATGCCAAAAGAAGAACAACACAAATACTTAGGAAGTTACTACGCTGTTTCCGATTTCAAAAAAGTAAATCCGGAATTTGGAACAATTGAAGATTTTAGAAATTTAGTAAAAACAGCTCATGACAATGGAATGTATGTTATTTTAGATTGGGTGCCAAATCATACAGGTTGGGATCACACTTGGATTAAACAGCATCCAGAATATTATACGCAAAATGCAAAAGGCGAAATAATCGATCCAATCAATCCAGAAACTGGAAAATCTTGGGGCTGGTCAGACGTTGCGGATTTAAATTATGACAATCAAGGATTACGTAAGGAAATGGCAGCCGACATGTTGCATTGGATTAAGAATGAAAACATTGATGGATTTCGTTGTGATGTTGCAAGCAATGTGCCATTAGATTTTTGGCAACAAACTATTCCACAATTGCGAAAAGAAAAAAATATTTTCATGTTGGCCGAAGCATGGGAGCCTGAATTATTAAAAGATGGCCTGTTTGATATGGCTTATGGATGGGAAGCGCACCATACAATGAATAAAATTGCACAAGGGAAAGAAACCGTTAAAAATTGGGATGCCTACATTGAGAAAATAAACAAAGATTATGAATCAAATGATATTTTAATGAATTTTGTGGATAATCATGATGAAAATTCTTGGAACGGAACCACAAAAAGCCGATTAGGAAGAGCTGAAGAAGCTATAACAGCACTTTCATATGTAATGCCAGGAATGCCTCTGATATATAGTGGTAACGAGTATGGATTAGATTATAGTTTGAAATTTTTTGAGAAAGACTCTATTCCAAAAAGCAAAGGTGTTGCTTGGGAATTAAGAGCAAAATTAGGAAAACTAAAATCGGAAAATATTGCTTTAAACGGAGGAAAATCAAAAGCTAGCTACACCAGAATCAAAACAGATAATGAAAATGTTTTGGCTTTTAAACGAGAGAAAAACGGAAAAAAAGTATACTACATTGCCAATCTATCATCGGAATCAGTTAATGTAAAAATCGATCTTAACGGGAATTTCACAAACTATATGGCTGGAAAATCAATGGGCATAAATAGCAATCAGGTGTATTCTGTTTTACCATGGCAATATTATATTTTAACAAATTAATGGGCTAATTTTTAAAACTTAATGCTATGAAAAAATCACTCTTTTTAGCAATTTTTGCATTTGAAAGTAGTAAAGCTTAAATTATTTTATTATTTAGCCTAATTCATTTGTTTCAGAATCAATTACATGAATATGGTTTATCAGGAAAGTATTTCAATTAATACAAATTTTGGTCTTCTATAAGTGTATTATCAGAAAAATAGATAAAAAGTCAAAATTATATATGCATTACTAATTAGATTTTTTTATTTAAAATTAAATGATTGAAGTGAGGTTGATATATTCAACTTAATAAGACAAAAAACATGTGGTTTTTTGATTATGAAGAAACAATCTAAATTTATCAAATAATCAAATTTAGTTGCACAAATATAAATAAAGAAAAAAATTTTAAGAATTTAAAAATTAGATAAATTAATTTTTAAAAAAAAACTTATTATGTTTACTTTTCATAAACCCCAAATTTATAATTATGAAAAGAAATTACTTACTACTATTTTGTTTAGTACTTTTCGCAACAAAGTCTTTTAGTCAAGAAGTTAAGAAAATATCATCTGATAATAAGAGTAAAATTTTAAGAAAAAACGATGCTATACAAGATTTTTCAAAACAATTAGATAATGTTAGAACATTTCAACCAAGCGGAGTTATTAGATGTGCAACAACAGAACATAATAAAAGTCTTCAAAACAGCAAACTAGCACCGAGTGATGAAGAATTTGAAAAATGGCTGGCACCTAAAGTTGCAGAAATAAAGAACAAAAGAAATCAAAGAGCTTTACCAACAACTATTGTAATTCCAGTTGTAGTTCATATTATTCATAATGGAGATGCAGTTGGTACAGGTGAAAATATTTCACTTGCACAAGCTTTGTCACAAATTCAAGTTTTTAATGAAGATTTCGGTAAACTAGCTGGTACTCCTGGTGATGGAGCTGGAGTTGATACAGATATACAATTTTGCTTAGCACAAATTGATCCAAATGGTAATCCTACAAATGGAATTGTAAGACATAATCTTGGAGCTGCATCATTTGATTCTGCAGCAGTAGAAGCGGCAAAAGCTGCTACAATATGGGATCCTACCAAATATCTGAATATGTGGACATTTAACTTTGGAGGTGATTTAGCTGGTGTTTTAGGCTATGCGCAATTTCCAACTGGCTCTGGACTCGCTGGTATGCCAACAGGCGATTGTTTTGACGATTCAGGAAGCGGAGCATCAACAGATGGCGTAGTGTGTTCCTACGACACGTGGGGCTCAAGTTCTTACGCAACAGGAGCATTTAATCCACCTTATGACAAAGGAAGAACAATGACGCATGAAGTTGGCCACATGTTTGGTTTGCGCCACATCTGGGGAGATGGAGGCTGTGGAGTAGATGATTTTTGTGATGATACACCATTATCAGATGCTGCAAATTTTGGTTGTCCCACAACAAATAGTTGTACAGATACTCCGGTAGATTTTAATGATCAGGTACAAAATTATATGGATTATACAGATGATACATGTATGAATATTTTTACCCAAGATCAAAAAGATAGAATGTTAGCGGTTTTAATGAATTCTCCAAGAAGAGATGATTTATTAGTTTCAACTGTTTGTACGTCTTCTGTTTTAACTCCTTTCATACAATTCAAAAGACAAGATTGTGAATTTAGACCAGTAAACGAAATCAACGAAGGAAGTGATTGTGGCGGATTTACAGAGTTCACAATAGTTTTAGATATTGATAAAGCACCCTCAGCAAATGCTACTGTTACATTTGCAGTTGACGGAACCTCAACCGCAAATGCCGCTGATGTACAAATTATGACTCCTATAATTACTTTCCCATCAGGTTCAACAGCAGATCAAAACTTAGTGATAAGAGTGTTACACGATGGTTTAGTTGAATTAGACGAAGATTTAGTAATATCTTTCGTTGTAAATCCAAATGGTGGAGATGCTGTTATCAATCCAAATGGAAATATATTTACTCTAAAAATATTAAATGATGATTCAATTCCAACATTAACTCAAACTTACAACATTTTAGATGAAGATTTTGAAGATGCCTCAGGTTGGTCAACTTTTGATGTTGATGGCGATGGAAGAGTTTGGGATTTAGTTACTGGATTAGATGGTTTTGGTACTACTCCAAATACCTTAACAGGAACCGTTGCATTTTCTGAAAAACGATTAACTTACTTAGGAGGAACTGGTACTGCCAATCCAGTAAATAATTATATTATTAGTCCTCAAATTACATTTCCAACTTCAGCTACATCTATCAACCTTTCTTACATTGTTGGAGCATATGACAATACTGCCGCTACAAGAAATGCTGGAAATTTTAGTGTTTATTTCACAACAAGTATTGCTAATGAAGCCGCTATTCTTGCTGGAACTTTAGTTCAAGCTAACCTTGTTATTAATGAAAATACAACACAATTACGTACTTATAATTTAATGACAACTCCTAATTTAATGGGGCAAACAGGATATTTAGTTTTTAGACACAATAATACATCCACAACAGCAAACGTAGGATTATTATTGTTAGACACGGTAAAAATTGAAGTCGTAAAAAACACTCTTGTTCAAACCGAGGTTAATACACCAACAAGATATGAAGCTTTGTTAAATTCTAATGGTAGTTTTTACGGATATGATGATTTAAATGGAAATATTATAGCTGGAATTATAAACAACACTTCTTCTAATTATGGTTGTTCAACAATTGAAGTAAATAGAAGTCAAACTTCTGTCGGTAATCCTACAAAAGCATTTATAGATACTAATGTCTCTAACGCTATTTTATCAAAAACATATAATATTACAGCCGCAAATGTTCCTGCTTCTCATAATTATAATGTAAGATTATATTTTACTGAAGCCGAAGTTGCTGCTTGGGAATCTGCAACAGGAAAATCTCGTTCAGAATTACAAATAATAAAAGTTCAATCAAATATTATTGATAATGTAAATAGTACTAATTATACCACATTTACGATAGAAGAATTCCCTGCAACAATTTCAGCTTTTGGAAGTAATGTTGTTTTTGAAGCTAATTTCACAAGTCCACTTAATGGAGGTTATGCGGTAGGTCCTAAAACAGGAATAAACTGTGGCGACATTTCTACTATCTGGAATGGTTCCTCATGGAGTAATGGAGTTCCTTCAAAAGTTAGTGCAGTTACGATTACGGGAAATTACTCTTCAATAGCTAATTTAGATGCTTGTTCAGTAACTATAAACAATGGTGCCAATGTTGTTTTCAATGCAGGACACACTTTAATTGTTAACGGAAACGTTACTGTAAACACAGGCGGAAGTTTAACCATTAATAATAATGCGGCTTTACGCCAAATAGACAATGCTGCAGTAAATACAGGAAATATCATTGTGAGAAGAAATTCACAACCAATTATTCGTCAAGATTATACCGCTTGGTCATCTCCTGTAATTGGTCAACAATTATTAGCCTTTTCACCAAATACTGTTGCTACACGTTTTTACCAATATCTTTACACTGGAACTACAACGCCAACAGCTTATCAATCGGTTACACCAACCACTAATTTCTTGGCAGGTAAAGGATATATGATTCGTGTTGACAATACATGGTCATCAACGGTGGCTTCATCATACAATGGTCAGTTTACGGGAGTTCCTACAAACGGAATCGTGAATCAAAGTATTGGAATGGGATATAACTTGTTAGGAAATCCATATGCTTCCCCAATTGATGCAGACACTTTCTTGGCAGATAACACAAGTATTGGAACGTTATACTTTTGGACAAATACCACCGCTGCAAGTGCTGGTGTTTATCCTCAAAACAACTTTGCTGCTTATACAACATTAGGAGGAACAGCTGCTTTTGGAAGTGGTGTAATTCCAAATGGAACGATTCAAACAGGACAAGGTTTCTATGTACAAGCTAGCGCTGCAGATGTTGTTGATTTTAACAATGCACAACGTGTAAATGCATCAACTTCAACACAATTCTTTAGAACTTCAAATCAAGCTAACACAACTGTTTCAGCAGAAAAACACAGAATTTGGTTCAATTTGAATGATGCAAACGCATCTTATAATCAAATGTTGTTAGGTTACATGCAAGGTGCAACCAATGGTTTTGATAATATGATTGATGGAAAAGTATTGGATGATACAAAACCAACATTATTCAACGTTGTAAATGCTGATAAATATATAATTCAAGGAAGAAGTTTACCATTTACAGATGTAGATGTGGTTCCGTTAGGATTAAAAGTAGTAACACCAGGAACTTATTCGATTTCGATTGAAAATGTTGATGGGTTATTTACTTCACAAGATATATTTATCAAAGACAAATACAACAATACCATTCATGATGTGAAACAAACACCATATTCGTTCTCATCACAAGACGGAACATTCACAGATCGATTTGAAGTAGTTTATAAAAACACCTTAACCAATGAAGATTTTGTAAATGAAAACGAAATTGTAGTGTATTCAAACCAAAATGAGATTGTAATTTCAGCTTCAGAAAACATCAAAGAAATAATTGTTTTTGATGTCTTAGGCAGAAAATTATACCACAATGAAAAGGTAAACGAAAAAGAGTTTGTAGTAGCTAAACTAACACAATCAAACCAAGCGTTACTCGTAAAAACAACACTAACAAATGGTCAATCAATCACTAAAAAAGTGGTATTTTAGAAATGAATTAAGATAAACGAAAAGCCCAATCGAATAATGATTGGGCTTTTTTTATTCCATTTTTTTTATCACATAAGTCACAATTCCCCAAATAATAAAATCATTGTGTTCCTCAATCTTAATGGGCTTGTAAAGCGAATTTTCGGGCATTAGGAATAACAAATCTTCTTCTTGCTTTATTCTTTTTACCGTAAACTCCCCGTCAATTAAGCAAACTGCAACCTTATTGTTTTTAGGTTCTATACTTCTATCTATTACTAAAATATCACCATCGTCGATTCCAGCTCCTGTCATAGAGTTTCCGCTTGCTTTGGCATAAAAAGTGGTTTCTTTATTTTTAACTAATATGCCATCTAAACTTATTTTATTTTCTTCAAAATCTGCCGCTGGAGATGGAAAACCTGCTTTAATTCCACTTGTTATAAACTGTTGTCCTTCCGAATGAGTATCATCGGGAATAAAAAAAGTTAGCGTTGAATTTAATGACATTTTATTTCGAGTATTTCTTTAAAATTAGTGGTATATTTGTTTGACAAATGGTATTGTTTCATCTTCCATGTGCGTTGTAAATCTTGATTTCCTAATCGAATTTTTCGTTCTCCAATTTTAGCATGTTGCTTATCTATTACTTCCATAATTTTTTGAAATTTCGGGTTTTCATCATCAAATAAATGAAACTGCCTTTGATTGGAAGGAATAATTTCGGTAACAATTACACCTGCTTTTTTATACGAATCACCTTCTTTGTATAATTCGGATAACATTTTTAAAGCTAAATTACTAATTGAAAAAGAAGTATTACTTGGAAAAGGTAGCGTTGCCATTTTATAGAAATTATACCGCTCACCATTGGCTTTAAACTTGTCTTTTTTAAGAAATAAAACTACTCCATAACAACATGAATTTTGTTTTCTGAGTTTTTCGGCACAAACAGAAGCAAACGTAGAAACGCGCTCTTTTAATTCGCTGTAAGAAGTAATATCCTTTTCAAAACTTCGTGTAATAGCGATATTTTTCTTGGTTTTTGGCTCTTCTAAACTTAAGACCGACTTCCCTTCTAATTCATATTTTAAACGTAAACCTACAACGCCCATTTCTTTTTTTATAAAAGCTTCGTTTTGTGGCAATGTAAAATCATAAGCCGTTAGGATTTGTTGTGATTGCATTTTTTTAGTTAATCGATAGCCAATTCCCCAAACATCCTCAATTTTAGCCCATTTTAAAGCTTTAATTCGCTTATCTTCTGTATCAATAACGTAAACTCCGTTAGTACGTTCTGGAAATTTTTTAGCAATTCTATTTGCTAATTTTGCTAATGCTTTAGTAGACGCAAATCCTATTCCTGTGGGAATACTTAGCCATTTCATCAATTTTTTTTGGACATCTAATCCATATTGATGATAGTCGGAAATGTTCATTCCATCAAAATTCAAAAAAGCCTCATCAATACTATACACCTCAACACTTGGGCAAAATTTTTCGAGAATTTTCATAACACGCTGACTCAAATCACCATACAACGCATAATTGGAAGAAAATACCTTTATGTTATGTTGTTTAATTGCATCCCTAACTTTAAACTCGGGCGCACCCATAGGAATTCCAATTTCTTTAGCTTCGTAACTTCGCGAAATAATACAGCCATCATTATTGGACAAAACCACAACGGGTTTTCCGTTATATTGAGGCTGAAAAACACGTTCGCAAGAAACGTAGAAATTATTACAATCGACTAAAGCATACATCTTGTAAAGTTACTTTTCTTTTTACGAAAAATGAATGATACAATTGTTAATGTTAATAACTTTGACTTATCGTTTTAACGAAAAATGCGCTCTAAAAACTTGTCTCGTTTGTGAATTTTGAGGTAAATAATCAACCGTAAACCAATAATCTGTTGAAGGTAATTTTTCGCCATTATAAGTTCCATCCCAACCTGAACCTGCAGGAGAAATTTGTTTTAAAAACTTACCGTATCGATCGAATATTGATATAACGGCATCTGGCTGCTGACTTAAATCCCAAATATTCCAATTGTCATTAATTCCGTCACCGTTTGGCGTGAAATAATTTGGATAATTGATAATATAAATTGGCCCTAATCGTGTAGGAGAACAATCGCCAAGTGTATCAAAAATATTTATAAAATATTCACCTGTTGCTAAATTTGAAAACACATTACTTGATTGCAACTCGCTCAAATCTCCGTTTGGATATTCTAATTGGTATAAATAATCTCCGAATCCGTCAATAATGTTTACGGTGATAAACGTATTGTTTTCAAAAGCAGAACTCACTGTAAAATCAGCAACAGCTGGACCCGATTGAATTATGGTAACTGTTGTGTTGTTATAATTACAATTAGCTCCTACATCGGGTGTTAATTTAATAAATTCGACATCATAAACTCCAGCTTGCGAAGCAGTATAGCTTGCTCCAGTTCCCATAAGTGTTCCGTTTAAATACCAATTCACGGTAAAAAAAGCTGGATTTAAACCCGAATCAATTGTATAAGTACTATAAACGGTTCCTGTTTGAGAATCTACACAAATAATTCCGCCTTGTAAAGTAATATCTAACAATGGATGAACTGTGAAAGTAAACGAAATTTCATCATTACAATTTGGATTCCCAATAGCTGAAGCATACACATAATACGTATACGTTCCCGGAGTTGAAATATTCAAATTCGTAATCAAATCCGTAGCATTTCCGCCAGATTGCGAATAATAATTAATATTGTAAGCCGTTACTGGCAATGTTGGTAAAACATAAGTTCCACATTCATCTGTATCAAAAACTAACCCTAAAGTAGATAGATTAGGTGTTTCAGAAACTACTATATCAAAACTATCTTCTTGTGTACAAATAATTCTATCGCCATTAACAGCGTACACATAAATAGTCGTAGTTGTATTTGGCGTGTTAAAAACAGTTCCTGGCGGCACGGGATTTACTCCAGCAGTGTCATAAAAATATCCTATTGTATAATTAAATGGTGTTGGCGCAACATGTGTTAATACAGGTAGTTGATAATTATCATATTCACAGACTGGCGGAGCAGTATAATCAGGCAAATTAATACCGTTATAAGTAATAGTGAAAGGACGATTAATTTCACAACCTGTTGTTGCATCAATATTGTATAAATAAAAAGTCTGTGTGACATCAAACACTTGAGATGAAGAAACTACTGTTCCGCCTCCACTTGGTCCTCCAAGAGCTGTATAAATTGTTCCGTTAACTGGTGTTGCAACAGAATAAGGCGCACACTCTGTTCTACTAAATACATTATCTGCCGGAGGAAACGGATTTAAAGCAATTGTAAAACTCGATTCGTTTTCACAACCATTAGCGTCTAATCCGTTATAAATATAATATGTTCCAGGCGGTAAATTTGCTCCCGACAAATCAATTCTATTTCCCGAAAATAATTGTTGTTGCCCAATAACTGTTGGCCCTCCAGATAACGTATAATAAGTCCCATTTGTTAAAACAGGTAAAACAAACTCTCCACAATAAGTTCCACTTGGAATTATATCCACTAAAGGTAAAGGATTAATTGTAATATTATAATTTAAGTTAGAAGTACAATTTGGCAATGTAGTAGTATTTGTAAAATAATAAACAATTTGAGATGAAGTAATATTCAAATCTGTAATTTGAGTTCCTCCTCCATTTGGAGCTGTGTAATACCCTCCAAAAGAAACAACAGGTAAAGTATAAACACCGCAATCTGAAACCGAAGTAAAAACCGATGTATTTACCAAATTAATGATAATATCACTAAACTCTATACAAGCCCCAGGCAAACCTTGACTTGTAGTGTGCGCTAAAGAATTAACAACATAATAAGTACCTGGGAAATTTGGTCCAGATACACTAATTACGTCTCCTGCGTTTAAAGTTGCACCACTTCCATCAGAAGCGGTATTATATGTTCCATTTGTTAAGGCTGGTAATATATAAGAATCACATGTAGTAACATCGGCTGGGTCATCTACTAATGGTACTGGGTGAATATAAATTACAAATTCTTCATCTCTACAAAATACACCATCTACCTCAGCATAATAAAAAACAGACATTGTTATTGTTGCCGAAGTATTGTTTGAAAATAGAGTTCCTTCAACTAATAAAGTTCCTCCTCCTGATGGCCCTCCTAATGCAGTATAAAAATCCCCAATGCCATATGGTGTTGCCGGAATTGTGAATAAACCACAATGATCTAGAGTTGGTTCATACTCATCAATAAAATAAGCATTAAAAGAACTTTCGTTTGTACAGCCATTTGCATCTGGTCCAGCAAAAATATAATATGTTCCGCTTGAATCAATAATATCTCCAATGTTTAATTGTACTTGCCCAAGTGTTGTGGGTCCGCCTGGTAAAAGATAATAAGTTCCATTCGCAATAACTGGCAATGTAAATTGACTACATTCTATTGGATCTGGAATGTCATCAACCACTGGCAATGGATTAATCGTAATTGTAACCAAAGTAACATCAAAACAATTAGGATTTGAATTATCTTGGATTCTGATTCCAATAGTAACCGTTGTTGTTCCGTTTGGAATTGTAATTGAAGTTATCGGGTTAGTACCAGAGGAAGCTTCACCAACAGAATTATAATATGTTACTGTATAATTAGCTGGCGATTGACCATTTAAAACTTCATTCGTTGTGCTATTTGTAAAAGTATAATTTGTACCTCCTTGACCTTCACAAACTGAAATTGGATTAGGTGGTGTTGCGACAACAGCATTTGTCACAATTAAATCAAATGGATATACTGCATCACAAAAATTACCTGAAACGGTATTGAATATTTTGATATAAATTGTTTGACCTCCAGAGCTTGAATAAGAAGTCAAATTCCCACTTGGAATTGGATTATTTGCTACAATATCTGCTGGCGATTCATAATAAAAAACATCATAAATAGCTGAATCAATTCCTAATGCAACTTCATTATTTGTAATTAAATTAAAATTGTAAGAAGCAGCTCCATTATTACACGTTAATAAATCTGATGGAGTTATTACTGCTAAATCAGTAAAAACAATAGTATCAGTTATTGTACAAGTTCCTCTCACAGCTTCCACAGAGTATGTTCCTGCTTGAGTTACGGTATATGTTGAATTGGTTTCACCAGGAATTGGATTCCCATTTTCAAACCAAGTAAAAGTAAATGTATTATCCAAATTGGTGTCCAACTGAACAGAATCGCCTACACAAATAATCTGGTCTGAACCTAAATCTAAAGTGGTAGTAAAACTTCCAGCAGCTATAAAAACAGCAGAATCAAAACCTGAATTAGCATAATCACCAATAACCAATCTTATTTTGTAAGGCGTATTTGGAATTACAGCCGAAGAAGCATTCATAACCACAGTTTGACCTCTCATATTTAACGCAGAGGAGGGATTTCCAACATTATAAATATCAAAAAAAGTCGGATTTATTGAGGCGCAACTATTGTTTGGACTTGAAGGCTCATTATAAATACTATTTCTAATTGTGGTTACCGATACTGGTGTATTTGTTCCAGGAATAACTGCTAAATTTGTTGAAATCCCAGAAGACAAATCAGTTAACACAAAGGCAAAAACGTCACTAAATTCGCATTGATAAAACCCATATTCATTGGAAGCAAACAAAAAGTTAAAACTAAAACTGTTCGAAAGTGGAATAAAATCAAACTCTAAAAATTCAGCGTTTACAATTGGACTTGTTCCTCCATTAGCGTCGCTTAAAGTTTGCAAAAAAACATCTCCAGAATTTGTTACGGAACTACTCAAATTTACACCTGTATATGGTCCTTGTGTAAAAGTAGCTACTCCATTTCTAATGACTATTCCTTCAGAAATTGGAAAAGTTGATCCATTTTGATTAAAATATGCAACAGATTGTGTGGAAGAAACAGAAATATTAGAAACCTCCACGCAAGAGTTTCCAAGTAGTAAATCAACTAACTGAGCAGGTGTATTTGTTGTATTATCAACTGTTATTGTTTGGGCAAACAAGCTTGTTGAGAACAACAGAACAAATATGTAGGTTATTTTATTCACGATTTTGCAGGGGTTAAAATCATTGATATAAATGTAATCAAAAAAGACAAATGATAGTGATTATAATTAAAAAAAGTTTGAATAATACACATTATTCAAACTTTTTATTAATTTATTAATAATTCACTAATCATTCAACTTCAAAACAGCCATAAACGCTTCTTGAGGAATTTCTACATTTCCTACTTGACGCATACGTTTTTTACCTTTTTTCTGTTTTTCTAAAAGTTTACGTTTACGAGAGATATCTCCACCATAACATTTTGCTGTTACGTCTTTTCTTAAAGCTTTAATCGTTTCACGAGCAATTACTTTAGCTCCAATTGCAGCCTGAATAGGAATATCAAATTGTTGTCTTGGTATTAATTCTTTAAGTTTTTCACACATTTTTTTACCAATATGATACGCATTACTTTCGTGAATTAAAGCCGAAAGCGCATCAACTGGTTGTGCATTTAACAATACATCTAAACGAACTAATTTTGATTCGCGCATTCCTATTGGATGATAATCAAAAGACGCATATCCTTTAGAAACTGTTTTTAATCTATCATAAAAATCAAATACGATTTCCGCTAACGGCATATCGAAATTCAATTCTACACGTTCTGTTGTTAAATACGTTTGATTGGTAATTACACCACGTTTTTCAATACACAAACTCATTACGTTTCCAACAAAATCCGATTTTGTAATGATGGTTGCTTTGATATATGGTTCTTCTACTCTATCTAATTTAGATGGTTCTGGTAAATCAGATGGATTGTTTACAATTAAAATAGTTTCAGGTTCTTTTTTAGTGTACGCATGATACGAAACGTTAGGAACAGTAGTAATTACCGTCATGTCAAACTCACGCTCTAAACGTTCTTGGATAATTTCCATGTGTAGCATTCCTAAGAATCCACATCGGAAACCAAATCCTAACGCAGCTGAACTTTCCGCAGCAAATACTAAAGAAGCATCGTTCAACTGCAATTTCTCCATCGAAGCACGTAAATCTTCGTAATCTTCTGTATCTACAGGATAAATTCCAGCGAAAACCATTGGTTTTACATCTTCAAAACCTTTAATCATATTTGTTGTAGGCGTTTTTGCATCGGTAATAGTATCACCTACTTTTACCTCTTTAGCTTCTTTAATTCCAGAAACTAAATAACCTACATCACCAGTTGAAATAACACTTTTTGGTACTTGATTTAATTTTAATGTCCCAACTTCATCGGCAAAATATTCATTGCCTGTAGCCATGAATTTAATCTTCTGTCCTTTTTTTATTTCTCCATTAATAACACGGAAAATTACTTCAATTCCTCTAAAAGGATTATAATGTGAATCAAAAATCAGAGCTTGTAATGGCTCTTCTGGATCTCCTTTTGGAGCCGGAATTTTATCAATAATGGCTGCCAAAATATTTTCAACACCAAAACCGGTTTTACCAGATGCATGAATAATATCTTCTAATTTACATCCTAATAAATCAATAATATCATCACTAACTTCCTCAGGATTAGCACTTGGTAAATCTACTTTATTTAAAACCGGAATAATTTCCAAATCATTCTCTAAAGCCAAATATAAATTGGAAATTGTTTGTGCCTGAATACTTTGCGCTGCATCTACAATCAACAAAGCACCTTCACAAGCAGCAATAGAACGAGAAACCTCATACGAGAAATCCACGTGACCTGGAGTGTCAATCAAATTCAGAATATATTGTTCCCCTTTGTAGGTATATTCCATTTGAATAGCATGACTTTTTATGGTAATACCACGTTCGCGTTCTAAGTCCATGTTATCTAATAACTGAGCCTTTTCTTCACGAGCCGTAACGGTTTGTGTAGCACCTAATAAACGGTCTGCCAACGTACTTTTTCCGTGGTCAATGTGTGCAATAATGCAGAAATTTCTAATGTTTTTCATCTTTCAATGTAAAGTTCATGTACAAGAGGCATTTTCATCTTCCAAACTCTTGTTCGTTTAATCTGCAAATATAAGCTAAAGTTTTGGATTTTAAACCTGAGAATCTTTGGAAACCCATTCGATTTAAAAAATTCTTATCTTTGCAAAAAATTGAAGCACCATGCCTAAAATTGGTAACATCATACTACCCGATTTTCCTTTATTATTAGCCCCAATGGAAGACGTGAGCGACCCACCATTTCGTCGTTTATGTAAATTACATGGAGCTGATTTAATGTACTCTGAATTTATTTCTTCGGAAGGATTGATTCGTGATGCGGTAAAAAGCAAGCAAAAGCTAGATATTTTTGATTATGAACGACCTGTTGGAATCCAAATATTTGGTGGTGATGAAGAAGCGATGGAAATGTCGTCGCGAATTGTGGATGCGGTACAACCAGATTTAGTAGATATCAATTTTGGTTGTCCAGTAAAAAAAGTGGTTTGTAAAGGTGCTGGTGCTGGTGTTTTAAAAGATGTAGATTTAATGGTGCGCTTAACAAAAGCCGTTATCAAAGGAACCAATCTTCCGGTTACAGTTAAAACACGTTTAGGCTGGGATGAAAGTTCGATTAATATTGACGAAGTTGCAGAGCGTTTACAAGATATTGGTGTGCAAGCCTTAACGGTTCATGCCAGAACCCGCGCGCAGATGTACAAAGGACATTCTGATTGGTCGCACATTCAGAGAATTAAAGAAAACCCTAGAATTACGATGCCTATTTTTGGAAATGGTGATATTGATTCTCCTGAAAAAGCATTGGAATACAAAAATAAATACGGTTTAGACGGTATGATGATTGGTCGTGCTGCGATTGGTTATCCTTGGATTTTTAATGAAATTAAACATTATTTCGCCACAGGAGAAAGATTAGCTCCACCAAGCATGAATGACCGAATTGAAGCTGCAAAAAATCATTTAATTTGGAGTATCGAGTGGAAAGGCGAACGTTTAGGTATTAACGAAATGCGTCGTCATTACACCAATTACTTCAAAGGCATTCACGGTTTTAAAGAATACAAACAAAAATTGGTTACCACAGATGGTATCAATCAGTTATTGGATGTATTTACTGAGATTGAGCAAGTGTATGCAGATTATGTTTTTGAGGGGTAAATCTTCCTTTTTTATTGAAATTTGATAAACCAGATTAATTACAAATAAATGAAAAGAGAATCTGAATTAGAATTTTTAGAAAGTAATGTTGACGAAAGTATATTGATTGAATTATATAACAAATCGTACAATAACCTAGAAAAATTAAACGAAAAAGTAGATCGATTCACTTTATATTTAACAATTGTAGTTATACTATTTTTCGCATCAATGAATGTCTCGATTGAGAGTTTTGAAATAGGTATAATTACCATCAAGGACACATCTGTGATAACAAAAATACTACCTTTTATTTTCTTCGAATTGTTATATATGATTATTACAATGTCTATGCACAAATCTGAATTATATTTTGGAGTAAAGAAATTAGGAAGGTATATCTACAAAAACAATTACGAAAATTTTGAAATTCACACTTTTCAAAATAATTTTATTGACAGACTATCTTTACCTTTTTCTTTTTCTTCATTTGGAAACCAAATGGTATTGAAAAATGGTGGTTTATTTAGTTCGTTATTAGGAATCATAGTATCAATACCAGCTTTAATTATAGCGTTTTCTCCTATCGTAATAGGTTTTTTAATGATGAAAAATATATATTTGAATCATTTCAATGATTTACTCGGAAAAGTTTCATTCTTTATATCTCTTTGGGTGATTCTAACAATAATTTACACATTAATAATTTGGACAATAAAAAATAACGGAGAAGAACTAAGATAAAACAATCAACTATCTACCCATGATACACCCTAGAAAACACAATCTTTCCTTCTTTAATTTCTAAAACTTCAGCTACTAACATATCTGCTTCGCCTGCTACTTGACGTGTGTATTCCATGAAAACTCTATCCGTATTAGCGGTTAACGAAGTTACTTTATAATGTAAGGTTGGTAATCTGTCAAAAGCATCTTGCCACCAAACTCGCATAGCTTCTTTTCCAATGATTAAACCATTAGTTTCAGGTTGACGAATTTTTAATTTCGGACTGAAATGTTGGGCTTCGTCGTCGTATAATTCAAGTAATTTCTCTAAGTTTTTGGTATTAAAAGCATCAAACCATTTAATGGCGATTTGTTGTAGTTGATTTGGCATAAAGTTTAGATTTAAACGCAAATCCCGAAGCTTCGGGACGCAAAGATTACTAAATAAAAAAGGCACAAAGAAAAAATCCTATGTGCCTATGTGTTTTATAAAATGGTATTAAGCATTTTTAAGGTTGATGATTTCTTGTTCGGTTAAGAATCTCCAATCACCTCTTGGTAAATTTTTCTTAGTCAAACCAGCAAAAGTTACACGGTCTACTTTTAAAACATCGTATTTTAAGTGTTCGAAAATTTTACGAACCACTTTTACGTTAGACGTTTTCATTTTGATACCGATTTCACTTTTTGGTTGATCTTCAATATAGGTGATTTCTTCCACAAAAACTTTGTGGTCATCAATCATTAATCCTTTTTGGATTTTTTCTAAATCTTCGAATTTCAAGTTTTTATCTAACGAAACTTGGTATACTTTAGAAGAACGTTGGTTAGGAACTGTGAATTTCTGAACCATTTCAGTATCATTAGTAAACAATAACAAACCAGTTGTGGTTTTGTCCATTCTTCCAACAGGTAATAAATTCGATTTTGAAGCACCACGAACTAAGTCCAATACATTTGCAGAGCCTGGAGAATCGTCTCCAGCCGTTGAAAAGTTTTTAGGCTTGTTCAACAATACATATTCTTTCTTCTCTGGCGTAATATTTACTCCGTCAAACTGAACCACATCGGTTAACTTAACACGGTGACCCATTTCGGTGACAACAACACCATTTACTTTTACATTACCACTTTGAATGTAAATATCCGCATCTCTACGGCTACACATTCCTGAATTAGAAATATAACGATTTAGACG
>Ga0075152_10000271_pt1 | contig 40780 bp, 37 predicted proteins | sample JI61114C2DNA_FD_70964 | JGI IMG/M metagenome (GOLD analysis project Ga0075152, IMG submission 70964) | Wastewater effluent complex algal communities from Wisconsin, to seasonally profile nutrient transformation and Carbon sequestration -... | ecosystem: Engineered > WWTP > Effluent > Algae...
TCTCGGATGCGGGATACCTCATTCGTCGTCGCCCCCATCCGCGATCATGCTTTTTTTCAGCAGGCGGTTCTCAAGCGTCAGGTCGGCCACGCATTCCTTCAAGGCACGCGCCTCGCGACGAAGGTCCTGCACTTCACCAGTGGTCGCCGCACGGGCAGTGTCGCCCGCCAAGCGGCGCTTGCCGGCCTCCATGAACTCTTTCGACCAGGTGTAATACAGGCTCTGGGCAATGCCTTCCTTGCGGCACAGCTCAGCAATGCTGTCCTCGCCGCGCAGCCCATCGAGCACGATGCGGATCTTGTCCTCGGCCGAGAAATGGCGACGGGTCTGCCGCCGAATGTCCTTCACGACCCGCTCAGCAGGAGCCTTCGCCGGTGATTTTTTCGAGGAGGGTTGGGTCTTCATCTTCGTTCCTTCGTCACTGCGACGAAGACCCAACCCTCCTTAAATCACAACCTCAAATCTGCGCCATTGGTGCTGACGGCGGACACATCGCAGCTTGCTGGATCAAGGTGGATTTTCCCACCCCCGATAGGCCGACGACAGCAACTGTTTTCATTGCAGCGAAAATCCCAAATCCAAGCGAGCCAACAGCGGCGCCCGCCGTGCATGATCCAGTTTGAAGATCGACTGGGGCGGCTGGTTGGCAATCACTCCGGCCTTGCGTAGCTCTTCAATTTGCATTGCGGGGGACAAATGGCCTGCCAGCAGGAAGTTGATCACCTTAACTGGATTCTCGGGAGTGGCATTCCATGCTTGCAGCTGGTGTTCGCTGTAAACAGATCGCCCGCCAGCAAGCCGACGCAGTTCGTCGGTAGACCTGGCCATTGCCATGTTTTCGAAGATTCCGACTGTTGTAACCGCCTGCGACGGCTTCCTTTCCGACAGTCCCTTGTAGAAGAACAGCAAAGCGCCGCGCTCGCTCAAGTTCGCGGGCGCGTGGCAGAGATAGACTTTTCGGATTGTGTTTCCCGCCTTTCGCGGTCCAGTACCGATGCCGCCATATTCAAACAGATCTTGTTGACGATCGTCACGAAGCTCGGGGAAGAGCACTTCGTGATAGTCCTCCTGAATTGGGATGCCATAGGCAGCGACCGCAGAGTCGGCACAAAACCTCGGATATGATCGTGCCGCTAATTCGAACAGATCTGCGCCATTCTCACGCGCGAGCGGCGCTTGGCTCAAGCTCTTCTCGAATGTGAGCTCGCCATCATCGACAACTTTGGTTCTGCAAAAGCCATAATATTCAATCAAGCTGATGAGCGCAGTCTGCTCAGGATATGTGGTGAGATACAGGGTATCGTAACCGTTTTTCTGGGCGAACCAGAGAATTTGCTTGAGCAGCAGCTCGCCCAGTTTAAGTCCGCGACGCTCGGGACGAACCTTGAACGTGCAGATTTTAAGGATCCGTTCTCCCGGCAAGGTCGCGTCAGTGTCCGTCGCGCTCTCATCCTTGCGCACCACAAGGCCGGCCAAGCCGTCGTTGTCGGCGACAACCCAGCATTTGCGCATCTTTGCAACGCAGCTGTGGCGCCACCAGGCGTCGAATTGCGGGTAACCTTCGCGGAGACTCTCGAAGATTGGATCAGTGGTTGGTATGGTATGCGCGTCGACCTCTTCGACGAAGCGGAACTGTACCTCTTGCGGTTCATATGTGGAGCGTAAAAGCGCCGTCGCATCGGCAACAAACAGGACGCGATCGGCAATATCGGGGGCATGTCGCCGTGCGCGATCATGCAGGCCCCCATCCTCAGTAACGAGGAAGTCTGCGACTCCCATCCGTAGTGTATGCAGCAACGTGGCATCGACTACGTCGTTTGGGCGAGGAAGCCGGCCAAATTCAGCTTCCAGATCAGCTTTCGTCAAACCCCTGACCTTCGCGATGGTCAGAAATTTTGCGATCTTGCTTAAGGATATCCGTCGTCGAGCGTCATCCTTGTCTCGCGCAATATCGTCTTTTGCGGCTTCATGGATAAAAACCCCAACACCGTGGCGAGCAGCCAACTGCTGAAGCGAAGCAAAATCCGGGGCTACTTCTCGCGTATCTTCAAGGCCGATGAATACATTGGTATCGATCAGATATCTTGCCCCACTCATGTTTCAGAGCCTCACGAAGTTCAGGTTTTGCATAACGATATGATTGAGGGGGTTCAAAACTAAATCGTTCTCTCAGTTCCGTGAGATTTAGACTTCGACTTAGTGGCCGAGCACTCCGCAATTTTATGGCATGAGCGCAGTCAACACCAGAAAAATATGCATCAAAGTCATTTCGTTCGATGCAAGCGCGTTCCGCATATTCGGACCATATCGTGCTAGGCTTGCCAACTTCCACGCTCTCGATTTCGGCAATCCCGGTCAATGCTCGAGTTGGGCTTGTCGAATAGATTAGTGCAATCGTCCCCTCAGGAACATACTTTGGAAACCGACGGCGGAGTTCGACGGTTTTCTCACCCGTCTCAATCTTCTTCGAATAATGGGGTTTGACGCTAAAAATGAACTCGCGGCTCTGTGGCACCGACGCGTCACCTAAAATCGGTACGATGAATTGGCCGTCTACCGCCTGATCGCCGGCGCATGTCCCAAAGCTATCGATGGCAGAAGCATCAAACCTTGCGTTCAAATCGATCCTTGCGCCGAGCACGTCGAGATAGCGTTGTATCGTCGAAATACGCATGTCCGCCTCGTTCTCGATGCGGGACACCGCAGATTGCTGCATTCCTAGACGTTGCGCCACTTCGATCTGCGTAAGACCGGCGAACACTCGCGCCCCTCTAAGCCGACGCCCAATGTGATCAACGCCGTCGATTGTGGACCGATTGGTTGGGTGCAGTGCTCTTGAATGTCTGGTCATCGGCGCTCCTTTGAAACCTCCAGTATCATGTTGACATGATATTGGAATCCTCTGATTGTAGATTTTTGGCTTTGCGAACCACTTAGGAGGGAGTCGGCACCAATCCGCAAACAAGATGTCTGTTCTGCAAAGCAGATTCATCGGCTTCTGGCAGCGTCGAGCACATCATTCCGCAATCACTGGGAAACTTCCACCATGTGCTGCCACGGGGTGTTGTCTGTGATCGCTGCAACAACTATTTTGCTCGAAAGGTTGAGGCGCCTTTCGTCGAAAGCCCGGCGATAAAAAATCTTAGATTCTATCAGGAGCTTGAGAATAAGCGCGGTCGTGTCCCATCGATAACAGGAGTAATCACTCCTAATATCCCTGCCCTCGTTACCAGGCGTCCACGAGAGAATTTGACCTCGGTAGAGGTATCGGCAGAAGCACTTAAGGCGATATCCTCTCGACCCAATGGTCGGTTCATCGTTCCGTTGACCGGGCCAACACCATCTGACTCAGTAATTGCTCGGTTCCTTGCAAAGGTCGCGCTGGAATCCATGGCTCAGCGTTTGGTCAATTTTCCTGACGGGCTAGCTTATCTTTGCGATGAACATCAGCTAGACCCGCTCCGCAACTACGCCCGCGTAGGTTCGGCCAATGCGTGGCCAGTGCATGTGAGGACTATTTACGGCGCAGACGATTACAGCGTCGACGGAAATGGCCGACGCATACAAATCGTCCACGAGAGTGACTTTTTGGTGACGCCGGTGGGTGAATGGTACTTTGTCCTTGCGATATTTGGCGTTGAATTCGCGATCAATATTGGTCATCCCTCATCGGAGGGATACGTGCAATGGCTGGAAGCTAACCGAGGCCTGAGTCCTCTATATACCGAGAAGAATGCGGGTTGCGGACCAATGCCGAGAAAAGCAATTTGAGGTCAGAAAAGTATATCTTAGGGAATACGCCATGACCTTAATTGTAAGCCCAATTGCGCATGATCCATTTTGTCATGGTTCGGAATGGGTCGTTGAAGATATCGATCTTTTAGCGGAGCGCGTTGCTCGTGTTGCGCTGGGGCAATATCGACATGTGGGGCATATACTTGAGGGCTTAAACGCTAGGCCACCCAAAACATCCGCCGAAATTGGCGCAGATGCGCTCACCAAAATGAAGGTCGATAAGAACGGCAACGCGTGGCAGCGCGACGGCTGGATATTCCAAGTAATCTCTTGGATCGCGGCAAACCAGCAGAAACAGGGCGCGATCCTGAAGCCCCCACATCCTTACCATGCGCACAAGGGCTTTGACGGGCTCCAACTCGAAATTGCCGAAGACGGGAAATCCGTGACAGCAATCGTGATTTTCGAGGACAAGGCTACGTCAAATCCACGGGGAAAAATTACTCAACAGGTATGGCCTGACATCGTTGATTTGGAAGCTGGCGGTCGCGTAGCGGAACTGACGAGCGAGACGACCGCCATGTTAGAGGCGCAACAGCACGCCTTTCCAGCCCTCGACATCGACGAGGCGATTGAATCGATCCTATGGCATGAGGCGCGACGTTATCGCGTCAGCGTCACCGTGAGTGACGAGCATAATGGCGAGTCAAATCGAAAAGCGCTCTTCGCCGGTTTTGATACATCCGCTGCGGGCGACCTTATCAAACGTCGTGCCGAAACAATGCATTTTGACGATCTGCGCGGGTGGATGAACGACTTCGCGGCGCGTGTGACCCAGAAGGTCAACGAATTGGCGGCTGCGGATGTTTGATCCCATCACGTCCGCACTAATCGCGTCTTCGCCTCCACTGGCCGGACTAGATCTCGACGCGTTGCCGAAAAAGTTGACTGAAGCATTCACGGAAATTGTCGCGGCACGGATCAGGTTACGCGGGGCTCAAGGTGGAGCCGCATCGGCAGAACTGGCGACCGTTCTCGCAGAGGTGCGGCGGCTTGCGGCAGCGCATGAAGCGTTTGTATCTTTGTTACCTGAGCGTGAAAATCGTCGTGCAGCCGCTTTTGTCGCGGCGTCAGCACATCAGGTTTGCCTGCTTGGCGAGGAGAGTGAGGGCGAGCGATCGGCATCGTATGTCGATGGATCAGGCGTAGCCTCGGAAATTTCGGCCACGCTATTGTTTCTCGTGGCGGAGGCGCACGCCGATGCGGCGGAAAGCGCTAAACGCATCAGGATTGATCGTGAAGAAAATTCTCCCGTCGAGCGCGCTCTCTTACTCGCGATCAAGCTCGTCGCGTCTGGACGCCTGCGCGATGCAAGCCGCCTTCCCGTACCCGCTATAGACCTGGAGTTGGAATCGCCGGATCTAGCCGTCCAAGCGCTACTGCTCGAACTTTTGAAAGGTGTGCGGAATATAGCGGCCCGCTTTTTGCTGCGCACGGATGCGGGGGCGGGCGGAGTTCAGCCCGCCTCGGAATTTTTTCAGCGCGTTAAGGCGTTGAGCGTTGGGCGTCTCGATGACATTCTGGGGACGGGCGACCCGATCTATAGCCTTTTTCCCGGCCCACTGCACCTCGCCAACCTCCTGATCGCGGTTGAGCGGGATCTAATAGAATCCGCCGTCACTCGGATTCCAACGCCAAACGGCCTGTTGGAAGATGGCTGGTGGCAAGTGATCAGGCGAATGGCCGGGCGCAGGCCGTACCTTTGGCGGAACCACCGGGAGGCAATCGACAAGCTCTATCTCGAGAAGGGTGTATCGTCGGCGATCAGCTTTCCCACCGGGGGCGGTAAGTCCACGCTGGCAGAACTTAAAATTGCTACCTGCCTGCTGCGAAATGAGAAAGTGGTTTTCCTCGTGCCGACGCACGCGCTGGTCGATCAGACCACCAAGGCTCTGAAGGACACCTTCAATACCTTCGAGATTGTAGGCGACGCGACGGAAGATGATTTCTCGATAGGCGACATCCTAGTGCTGCCTGAGGCAATCGTCACCACGCCAGAGCGTTGTTTGATGCTAATGTCGATGCAGCCAGAGGCCTTTGCAGACCTTGGATTAATTGTATTCGACGAGTGCCATCTTCTTCATCCGCGGGATGCAGAGCGCAGCCGCCGAAGTGTGGACGCGATGTTGGCGGTTCTGAATTTGACCCAGCTCGCCCCTGCGTCTGATCTCCTACTGCTATCTGCGATGATGAAGAATGCGGAAGAAATTGCCGAGTGGGCGAGCGAGCTTACCGGACGAGAATGTCTCGCGCTAAACCTAGCATGGAAGCCGACGCGGCAGGTCAGGGGTAGTGTCGTTTATCCCGCCAAACGGATTGCGGAGCTAAACGACAAGCTCAAAGCTGCGCGCGCGGCCCACCCGCACCATCAAAACGCACCTGTGGCGGTGAAGCGGGAGATGAAGGCACAGCCCTTCGGTTTCTTCGGACTATTGCAAACTTGGGCCACTCAGAATCGCGGCGACTATACGTTGTTGCCACTTTTGCCCGAGGAACATTCCCTCTCGACTGGGCGCTCGAAAGGGGGGCGCTGGTATCTCACTCCGAACGGCAATCAGACCAGTGCGACGTTGGCAGCAGCGGCAGCCTCGTCAGGCCTAAAGACGCTGGTCTTCGTACAGACGATTCCATTAGCTGAAGCCTCAGCGCGCGAATTCCATCGTCTCCTCGATGCGCCGACGGTCACCTTGTCAGATAGCGAACGGGAGCTGTATCGTCTTGCTGCGGAAGAAATGGGCGACGCCAGCCACTGTTATCTAAAGCTGAGAGCGGATGGCGCCTTCGTCGGCGGCGCGGCAAGCCATCACTCGCTACTATTGCGTGATGAGCGCCAATTGCATGAGGCGCTTTTCAAGCGCGATGCTGGTATCAGTGTGCTGTTCGCGACATCGACACTCGCCCAAGGAATGAATCTGCCTAGTCAGGTCGTGATCATCTCCGGGGACTCACGGTTTGATCCAGAGGTCGACAAAATGGCCCAGCTAGAAGCGCATGAACTCCTAAACGCTGCTGGCCGTGCGGGGCGTGCAGGTGAAGGTTCGCAGGGCTTTGTGTTGGTCGTTCCCAGTCGTGTCGTTGAGTTCGACGATCAGGCAAATTTGATCAACGCCCATTGGATGACGCTCCAATCGATCTTTTCCCAAAGCGATCAGTGTCTGGTGATCGACGATCCGACAACGGCGCTGCTGGATAGGATACACGAAGGAACGATTGATCATGGGATGCCTGCATACCTGCTGAGTAGGTTGCCAGCGCCAGCAGACGACGGTGGTGACGCCCCATTGAGAACGCTGCTTAGCCGTTCCTTCGCAGCGTTCCGAGCGCGGAAACGCGGTGACGAAGAGTGGATTGAAAGCCGCATCGCATCCGCGTTTGCTGCAAGGAAGCAACTTGAACCACCTGAAGCAGATCAATGGCTTGACCAAGTGTCGGGTCTAACGGGTGTGTCCGTTGGCACACTCCGTGAGATTTGTGTCATTTTTGATGATCAGCAGCATAGCGCGAGCACAATAGCCGCAGTTGAAGCCTTGCTCGCATGGCTGAATCAGAAGCCCGCAAAGCTGCTCGAACTGGTTCGGCCTGAGAACGTTCAGGGGCTGTTTGGGGGCGCATATGAAAGGCTGGTGACTGACGATCAGCGGGGTCGGCATGCGCTTCCCGTGATCGAAGCGATGCTGAAACGATGGTTAGTGGGCGAGCCTCTGAATATGATTGAGACGGCATATCCCGGCGGCGGCGATCCCGAGAAGTGCGAATACTCTCGGCACTTCGTACTGCGCGTTGTGCCTGACTTGGCATTCCTAGCTGGATTGCCGGCGCGCATACTGATCGCCCGGAATGCCAAGGACGGAATTGAAGCCCCCATCCGATCTGTCCTCACAACGCTAAGTGGAGCGGTACGTGAAGGATGTGACAGTCCAGAGTGCCTAGCAGTACGCAAAAACGCTGGCTCGTCCGTGTCGAGGCCAGCGGCGCGCGGGCTGTATGATCAAATTGCTAGATCGATTCCCATAGGCGAAGAAAGCGAAGATTTTGAGGCAACGTTGGACCGGGTGCGAGCAGCTTGGGCGATTTTGGCATTCGATGATCTGGACAAACTATAGCATTTTGATGCGTGACCCGCACTACGGTTAAGTCGCCCTGACAATGTCGCCCGCTGCATCGAACAGGATGGGCGAATGGAATCTCACTGTGAGTTCGTCCGCAAAAGCGGACTTTCCGGACCGTCCGCAACTTAGACTTTGCGATCGGCACGGCTCGTCACATCTGCAAGCTTCGGTCCGAACTCCATCTTCCGCGCCAAGGCTTCGACAAAGCCCTCGAACCGCTCCTTGCCCTGCGCCTGGGCTGCGGGCCGAGCCGCATCCGGAAGCGCCGGGTTGGCGGTCAGCCAGAACCGCACGAACAGCGCCAACGCCTCAGAATTCAGTTCGGCCCGGTAATCCAGCTTGTCGAGTTGACGCACGACCTTGTCCATCCGCCGGCTGAACGCCGCTTCCATGCGTTCAGAGCCGTCTGGCGACAGAAACGAGTTCAAGGCTGTCTCGACGACCTGCGCCTGTGTGACACGCTTGCGCCGGGCGTAGTCGGCTAGCCGGTCGGCGAGATCGGGCGGCAAGCGGAAGGTATGCTTTGATTTCACAGCGCTATTCCGTCACCGGGATCGAGCGAGGCTTGGCGGGCGCGGCGAGCCATGTCGATGCGCAGTCGTTCGGCGCGCGCGGCATCATCAGATCCCTTGGCCTGGTCGCCAAAGTCGAATTCGGCAGAACGTTCGTTTCCCTTCTTCGGCACTATATCGACATGCGCCGGGATCTCCGGCTCACGGCGGATGCCGCTATTGGCAGCATCATCGTGGGCCTCAGCTTTGCGCTTCTTCTTTGGCGTCGGCTTGATTGCCGGCAGCGCACTCCAGTCGTCAGACTTCGCAGAATTACGCTTCGATGTTCCGGATCCCGGTGGCGGCAGAATGCGTGCCTGCAATCTCGGGTCAGCATAATAGCGCGCCTTCTTGGCCTTTATCGGCGGCGAGCCGGACAGCATCACGATCTCGTCGGTATCGGGAAGCTGCAAGATTTCGCCCTGGGTGAGCAGCGGACGCGAAGTTTCCGAGCGTGAAATCATCAGATGTCCGAGCCAAGGCGACAGCCGGTGTCCGGCATAGTTGCGCATTGAGCGCTGCTCGGTCGCGGTCCCCAGCGATTCCGAAACCCGCTTGGCGGTTCCCTCGTCGTTGGTCGCGAACGCCACACGAACATGGCAGTTGTCGAGGATTGCGTTGTTCTTGCCATAGGCGCGCTCGATCTGATTGAGCGACTGCGCGATCAGGAACGACTTGAGGCCGTAGCCCGCCATGAATGCCAGCGCGCTTTCGAAAAAGTCGAGCCTCCCCAAGGCAGGGAACTCGTCGAGCATCATCAGCAATCGGTGGCGCTGCGTCTTAGGTGATAGTTCTTCGGTAAGCCTGCGCCCTATCTGGTTGAGGATCAGGCGGATCAGCGGCTTGGTCCGGCTGATGTCGGACGGTGGCACCACGAGGTAGAGCGTTGCGGGCCGCTTGGCTTCGACCAGATCGGCGATCCGCCAGTCCGAGCATTTGGTGACCTCGGCGATGACCGGATCTCGGTAAAGCCCGAGATAGGACATCGCGGTCGAGAGCACCCCGGACCGCTCGTTGTCGGACTTGTTCAGCAATTCGCGCGCGGCACTGGCTACCACCGGATGCGGGCCAGCCTCGCCCAAGTGCGCGGTTGCCATCATCGCATCGAGCGTGTCTTCGATCGTTCGTCCGGGATCGGAGAGGAACGCCGCGACCCCGGCGAGGGTCTTGTTGCGCTCAGCATAGAGTACATGGAGGATTGCCCCCACCAGTAGGGCGTGGCTGGTCTTCTCCCAATGGTTACGCTTCTCGAGGCTGCCCTCGGGATCGACCAGGATGTCGGCGATGTTCTGGACATCGCGCACTTCGCTGATCCCGCGGCGCACTTCGAGCAGCGGATTGTAATGCGCCGAAGCAAGGTTGGTGGGGTCGAAAAGGAGCGTGCGGCTGAAACTTGCGCGAAATCCGGCGGTCAGGGTCCAGTTTTCGCCTTTGATATCGTGGACGATCGCCGATCCGGGCCACGTCAGCAGCGTCGGGATGACGAGGCCGACGCCTTTGCCTGAGCGGGTCGGCGCGAAGCAAAGCACATGTTCGGGACCATCATGGCGCAGATAGTTGTTCTGGAATTTGCCGAGCACGACGCCGGTTTCGGACAGGAGGCCGATGCGCTTGATGTCGGCGCGCTCGGCCCAGCGTGCTGAGCCATAGGTCTTGGCATTGCTGCTTTCGCGGCCGCGCCAGACCGACATGGCGATGGCAACCACGATCGCCACGAACCCGCCCGACGTCGCGATCATCCCGCCGTGATCGAAGACTTCCGGCGCATAGGCATCGTAGGAGAACCACCACCAGAAGAGGTCATAGGGCCGATAGACCGGGTGACCGAAGACGGAGAACCAGGGCGCGCCCAGTTCGGGCTGGAAGCCAAGCGCTGAAGCCGTCCACTGCGTCGCGGCCCAGACGCTCGCCAGGATGATGATGAAGACGGCCAGCACCTGGCCCCAGAGGATCTTCGCGGCAGACAATGACCAGGCTCCTTCCCGTTTCGGCGGGCATGTCGGCGGTGCAGTTGCGGAATTGCAAGCCTCTGGCTGTGGCGGTCGCAGCATGGCGGATGATCGGAAGGGCTGGCGGGAGCGGGATAGCGGCAGTCAGCCTCCCGTCGAAAGCTTGAAGAACATAAATAGAACGATTATCGTTCCAGCCTTGCCGATTCGGCTTTGCGACAGGAATGAAGACTATGCAGCACGACCCGGCGCTGCGCGAAGCCGCGCGCGCGATCTACGAAAGCGTCTACCCAGGCGAAGAATGGACTCCCGTGCCATTCCCCGAAGCCGAGAAGTACGGGACTGTCCATTACCGCAATGCCGTAGCCGCCGCACTCCGCGCCGATGCCTGCCTCAACGGCGATTGCGACCGGCAACTGGCGATGCTGTGATGAAGGTACGGATCGATGATGTCGAATTGGCCCGCGCGATCGGTGTCGGGCTGGCGGTCACCGGCAAGCGCGGACAAAGCAAGGATCATGCGGTCAGCATTCTGCGCCAGCTCGCGCCATACGCCCTGTTTCGGGAAGCCGGTTCGGCGGAGCTCATGTCGAGTTCCGTGCCGCTGTTCCCGGATGACTTCGGAATCGTGCGAGCAGAACTTGCCTATGCCGAAAGCGAAACGCAGCGGCGCGAGCAGCGGAGACACTTCGACTGGCCGGTGCGCCTGATCGTCAAATAGAAATCCCGCGACTTCGGCCAAGTGTCCACTCAATCCCGCCACCGCTCTTGATGGTGCCCATCACCTGCTCGCCCAGATGCCTGTCGAGTGAAGGCTTCCAGGGCACGAGTTCGAATCCATGGGCATGCTCGATCATGGCGAAGCGACCCGAGACGAGCTTGATCCGCTCGCGGTAGACTCCTTTCACGCGCTCGCCTTCCTCGCTGGGCACATGGTCAAGCCCGGTGCGGTGGGCGATGGCGGCTACGGCGCCGGTGAGCTCGCGGTCGCGCAGGGTCGCGATGAGATCGCGGGCGAGGATGATCCGTGTCCCGTGCTGCTTGGCCAGACCGTCGCGGGCGAGATGCTCGGCGCGCGCGATCTTGGCCTGCTCGACTTCGGCGCCAAACCCGCTACCAGTGATGAGCGGCTCCGCCGCGACCAACTGACGGTCAAGCCAGGTCGCACCGCTCGCCGCCACCTGGTCGCCGAGTGCCAGATCCGAGCGCAGTGCCAGAGATTGCTGGCGGCGTCCCCGATTGTCATCCCACGATCTCAGCTCCACGATCGCACCGGGTTCGGCATCGCCCGTTGCTTCAAGTTCCGGAAGCTTCAGATGATGGATGCGGCCATCGACACCATCGACGATCGCATAGGCTTCGCCCGTGAGCTCATCGAACAACCCGCGTTCTACCAGCCTGCCGATGACGGGATTGTCGGGAGCGTCCTGATGCATCGCAAAGCGCCCGGTCTCGGCGCTGCCAATCTGGCGCGCCATGGCGCGGTGCATGGTCTTGATGATATCGCCGCGCTCGCCCAGCGCGCGCAGCTTGCCCTCAAGATCGCTGCCGAGAGTCCAGCACGCCGGGCCGTGCGCGTCCGCCAGCCCGAGCCGTTCGAGCGCTGTGGCCCTGCCGATCAGCAATGCGCGATCAGAACGCGCGTGACCGGTTGGGTCCGGCCGCAGGTCGATGAGGCCGCAATCGTCCTGAAGGCGTTGCAGACTGCGGTCGAGACTGGTCCAGCGCTCGGCGCTGACCTCGCGGCGCAGGGCCTGTGCGATTTCCCGTTCGGTGCGGCGACCGAGTTCGGCTGTGACCCGTTCCTCCGCGCGGCCGCGCATCCCTTCGCGGATATAGTCGCGGTCGATGACCAGGTTCTGGCCATCGTCGGCCTTGCCGCGCACCAGGATGTGGATGTGCGGGTTGTCAGTGTTCCAATGATCGACAGCTACCCAGTCGAGCCGCGTGCCAAGGTCATGCGCCATGTCGTCCATCAACTCGCGGGTGAAGGCGCGCAGGTCTTCCATCTCGGCGGCATCCTCGGGCGAGACGATGAACCGGAAGTGGTGCCGGTCATCCTCGCAGCGTTCGGCGAAGAGTTCGCCATCGGCGCTGTCGCTGTCCGCATCGAACAGTCGGCCTTCGCTTCCCTCGCGGTCAACGCCGTCGCGCTTGAGATAGGTGAGATGGCGGGCGAGCGGAGCAGCGCGAAAATGAGCGCCCTTCTGACGCACCACGCGCGCCTTGATGATCACCCGGCGCTGGGTTCGTGATCGGCGCATCGCCAGCGCGGCGCTGCGACCTCGACCTGATCGACCGGTGCCGCGACCGACACGCCGCCCGAGCGAGGAGTATCCCGCCCGCTTCGAGACCTGGAGAACCCGCCCGACGAGCGACTTGGCCTTCTGGCCCGACGGTCGTCCGCGATCACGAACACGACCTGGCCTCACTTCGAAATCGTCCTCGCTCACAGGAAAAGTGATCTCCGGGCAGGGGATGGCTGCGAAATTGGCGGTATTGCGCGAGTTTGAGTGCACGATGCCAGCAGGCCAAAAAAGTGGGTGGCGCTTGGAGCCAAGGATTTCTGCACCTCACAACCCCCACAGCCAGCCGTTCCTTTATCTCGCCATCCTCCTGACCTTTCTCCCTTCACGGCCCACTTTCCGCACATTTGCGCGCCAATCCACGCCATGACGCGCCAGAGGACGAAAGTGGCAATCACTGCATCCGGCTCCCCGAAACGGGGGCGAAGAGGCCGCGGAGAGGACGGGGAGAAGCAGGTGGCGCAGCCGCCGTACCTTCTCCGATGTCCGCGCCCGGCGCTGCCTCGGTCGCACCTGATCGTGCGGCAAAGAGTCCGCTTTGCGTCCATGCGATGCGCAAGGGTTGCCCGGGCGATGCACTGGCGACGACAGTCGCCGTGCTGCCAGGCTGCAACATTGGTGCGATCTTGGCTACGTAGGCGCGAGTTTCGGCGGGAAGCGCGCGACCGCCATCCCGCCATTGTTCGTAGCGGCCCGGCCCGGCATTATAGGCTGCGAGCATGCCTGAAGTGCCGTAACTGTCGTACATCTCGCGAAGGTAGGAAGCGCCAGCAATGATGTTGTCGCGCGGGTTGAACGGGTCACTGCCCAGCCCGAACCGGGCGCGTTGCCGCGCCCAGGTTCCGGGCATCAACTGCATCAGACCCATTGCGCCTGCTGACGAGACCGCACCGATCCGGCCCGCGCTTTCGGTGCGCATCACGGCGTAGATCCATTGTTCCGGGATGCCGAAGCGCTGCGAGGCCTCGGCGACGTGCGCAGCAATGTCGACGGTGCGGCGCTGCATTTGTTCGGCGGCAACCTGCCCAAAGGCAGGCGCGCCGCCGAACAGCACGAGCGCAGCCAGAGCGAGGCGGAGCGAGCTTGGCCAGCGCATTGCTCAATCCGCCTTTTCGCGGCGGGACGGGCGCGACCAGACCAGGACGTGGGCATTGCCTTCGTCGCTGAACAGGTTGCCGCGCAACGGCTGCACGAAGCTCGGATCGTCGATCTGGAGGCTGACATAATCGCCTGCCTTTTCGCCAACCTGCTTCCAGCCTGCACCGACCTCGCGCGCCTCGTCGTCCGATCCTGCAATGACACGGTAGTCTGGCGCGTTCTCGCTGTCCGATGGGTCTGCCGGGACGAGGACAAGATCGATGTCGAGCGTCAGCGTGTGTAGATGCCCGGCATAGCCGCCATCGGCGGCAATAAATGTTCCAATACGCATGGGTCAGTCTCCTTCGTTGGTGGTGGGGGAAAGCTCGCTGGCGCGGGGATCGGCGAACCAGACATGGTCGCCATCGCCCGCTTCGTCGGTCCAAACGGGCGTCGCGCGACCGATCACATCGGCCATGCGGAGCACGCCGAAGTATCGCCCGTCGAAGCTGTCGGGGGCCGCCGGGTTCATCACGAACAGCTCGCCGCTGCGCAGCTCGTGGCAACCAGACCAGGCGGGCAGTGGCCGACCGAGACGGTCGCGTGCACGAGCCGCGCCGACGTAGTCGCCGTCGATGGTCACGCCATGCGCGAAGCGGCAGATGCGCTGACCGCTGACGGCGGCAACGCGCTTGATGAGAGGCACGCCGCTCGGAAGGTAATCCCGCTCGGCGAGCAAGTGGCGAAGCGCGGGCGGCGGTTCGATTGCAACCCGCTCGCCGACATGCAGGCTAGCCTTGCTGCGGATGGCGTAGAGCCCAGTCGGCACCGAGGCAGTCGCGTTCCACACCGCGTGACTCGAGACCGGCACGATCAGCGTCGCGAGTGTGGCGGCGGCTACGACGCCAGCCAGGACGAAACGCCGCCGGATCATGACAGCAGCGCCTTGCGCTGGAGCCAGGCGCGGTGGCGCGCGGGGCTGTAGTCGCGCGGCACTTCGCGGCCCGCCATGCGGTTGTGGACGTGCCGCCAATGATCGGGCGCGACCTCGCAAGGGTCGATGCCCGCTGCCTCGATTGCGTCGATCAGGCGAAAGACCTGCGTGACCTTGGGCCAGCCATGGACCGACAGCAGCAGTTCGCCACCGGGATCGACCTGCATGATCCGGGTGCAAGGTTCACCCACTCTGACAGCGCGCACGATGTCGAGCGTCGAGCGGACAGTACCATAATCATTGGATGCCCAGCGCACCAAGGCGAACACCTGGCCCGCAGCGTAGCTCTCGATCCGCTCGCTGCGACTGACGATCCGCTCAGCGACCGGTTTGCCGAATTTGAGCCAGTCTTCGCGCTGGCCTTCGCGCCAGACCAGCGTGACATGGGTGAGCAGCAGGCCATCGCTCAGCGTCGTTTCGGCCGGTCCGCGCGGTGGCGACGCGCCGTCTGTCCACAGACGCTCTGACGTTAGCAAGAATCCGAAGGATTCTTTGTTAGGATAGTTAAGGGCGAAATTCAGCGCAGATTTCTGCGGGTTTGCGGGCGATTCCGGTTCCCGATAGTCCGAACTTCGGGTTCCTGATCGTCCGAGTCCGGCGGTTCCTGATAGTCCGTGCTGCATCATGACATATCCACAGGGGAGCTGAGGTTGGAACGAAGCCCGACGCGCCGCATGGCGACGTCGAACGGATCGACGGGAGTGGCGACGAAGTTCAGCCGCTCGCGGCCGAGCGCGTGTTCGATCGCGAGCGTGTATCCGGGCAGCGCCTGCCGGCGCACGATGTCGCGCAACTCGAACGCGAAGCGTTTGGGCGGCGATAGCGCGCCGGACTTCAAATGCAGATGCTGGAAGTCGAAGCTCCAGCCCCCGCGCTGCTTGCCGCCGTGCTTGCGCACCAGACGGTAGAGCCAGCGCTCCAGCCCGCCGGTCAGCGCGAAATAATCCGGGTCGATGGTCAGCACGAGAGCCTGGTCGATCACGCCTTCGTAGAACCAGTCGGGCACGATCATTTCGATCCCGAGCGCACGGCCCGAACCATCGAGCCGCTCCTTCCATTCGTTGATCCAACTGAACCGGTGCCGCCGCCGTGCGTCACGCTGGCGGATTGAGGTCGCGATGGTGGTCGATTGCAGCCGGTCGAGACCGGCCTTCAGCCGCTCGTAGCTCGCCTTGCCGGTGCCGCGCCGGGTGAAGGCGAGAATTTCATGCGGGGTCGCGGCGATCAACCGCGAGGTCGGCCGCCCGGCATCGCGGGCTTCGACGATCTGGCTGGCGACCCAGATAAGGACATCGGCGTCCCAGATGGTCGCCATGCCGTGCTCAGCGGTAGCCTCGACCAGGATCGAGACTTCGCCCATCCGGAAATCGATCGGACGCACCCGCTTGGTCTTGGCTAGGCTGAAGAACGGCCAGGCCATCAGATCCTGCGCGTCGCGCGCGGCGATGTCGCCGCCCTGGCTGACGAACAGGTCGAGCTGCGCAGGCGCTGCTGGAAAGGCGGACATGCGGCGCATGGGTTCGCCTCAGCGCCGCACCGGCGGGGTGTAGCCATCGAGCCGCTTGGCGGGATGTACAATGCCCTTGCCGGGATCGCTGGTCGAACGGCGCAGGCCTTGTTCGGCCCAGGCGTCGAGATCGGTCACCGCATAGACGATCCGACCGCCAAGCTTGCGATAAACCGGGCCGGTCCCGAAGCAGCGGTGCTTTTCGAGCGTGCGGGCGGACAGGCCCAGATGCACGGCGGCATCGGGCGTCCGCAAAAAGCGGGCAGTGACGGGCGTGGGTCTGGCATCCATGGCAAGGCTCCGGCGAAAGGTGGCAGCGGCAGCGGGCTGTCGCTGGGGTTCGACGGGCATGGCGGAGAATTGGCGTGTGGACGGAGTGACAGAATGCGCACCTGCAATTTTGTCACCCCCTGGAATTCAGTTCAGCGGTGTAGAAGCAGCTTGCGATAACCGCTCAAGACCAGGCGGCGGGCGTCGGCGATCAGCCGGAGCACCTGCCGCCGCTCGCTCGATCCCTTCCAGACCGCTCCGGCAATTGGGCGATGGTTGGGCATGACGAGGCCGAAGGCGAGGTCGCGCGGCGAGGCTCCAGCCTCCAGCGCATCGTGGATGGCGAGGAACCGGGTGAAGCGGATGCGCTGGTTGCGGGTTGGGATCGTTGTAGGATCGAGATTGCAGCGAGCGCCGCGCGTCACCCGCTGCAAGCGAGCAGCCGCGGCAAGCCGCAGCACGCAGTTCGCGTCGCAGGGGATCGAGAAGGCCGGAACGGCCCGAGTGGGAACAAGGCGCACGCACAGGCGCAGCCGGGCGGTGCCTTGGGCATAGACGAGGTTGCGTTCGGCTATGCTGGCGGATTCAACCAGCGGCTCAGCGTCGGGCTGCAGCGGGATCACAAGACTCGGATCGGCCACTTCGACGATGACCACGTCGGGCGCCGCGTCCGGTGACCACAGCGCGGGGTGATCGCGCGGATTCAAAGCTGGATCGCTGGGGAAAGCAGAGGCCCCAACGCCGGGCAAGGCCCTCCTGTTCGTTGCTGGCTGTTTCCGGGGACTGGGCAATGCGTGCCTGGGTGTCGGCGTAATCGGCTTGGTATCCGCAGTTGCGATTCAGGAACTCCTGCGCGAAATCCGCGTAGTCGTGATCCCTATACTGATCTGCGGTCGATGGTGACCGCCAAGACGAACCACCGGACATAAAGACCCCTGCAAGGCACAGGCGAGAAGGCCAAGCATCAAGTCTTTTATTGCTATAGATAAGCCGCAAGTAACCAATGCTGCGGATGATTATGCAAGCGATTGTAGTAAATCGAGAGGCCCTACTTACGTAATACCCGCATTGCTGGCGGGAGATTCAGCGTTCTCTCGATTTATCAAGCAGATGCTTATAGCCGCGCTCCGTCATCCAGCGGGCGCGAGCCAAATGGCTGTCATGGACCTGCTGGGCACGTTCCGGCTCGGCGGCGGCATCCAGGCCAAACACCAAGGCGGCGACGTCAGTCCAGTCTGCACCTTCCTGTGCGGCATCAAGTATCCGTAAATACGTGACAAAATGGCGCTCGTCATATGCCGTGATGCGATCATCGGCAGGCGCGCGGTCCTCGAAAGGCGGTATCGTCATGGGCCGAGCCTTTGCTTCGACTCGATTTGCATACCGTTACACATAGCACGAAGCCTGTCCGATATGGCGATATTCGTGTTTATGCAACTTCGTGCAGGTCGGTGTGCTCCAATTTGCATAACTGATCTCAAATGCCAAATGGCTGATCTCGCTCAATTAGCTATCGCGTAGAGTATACTCCGTGGTTAAATACTCTGCAACGGTGGTCTGTCCGTGCAATGAAATTGCGCGAGGTCCTTGCCACCAATCTGAAACGCCTTCGTCTTGCGGCCGGACTGTCGCAGGAAGAGCTCGCCTACCGCGCCGACATCGATCGCACCTATGTCAGCAGCCTCGAACGAGGTCGCTACAGCGCCTCGATCGATATGCTCGAGAGCCTGTCTGTCGCATTGGACATCGAACCTTCCGAACTTCTCGTCAAAGCGCCCGCCCGTAGCGCGGACTGAACACACCGAAGCCCCGCCCGGCAGGTGCCGGGCGGGGCGGGCGTTCCGTTCAGTCGCCGTTGGTGCGGCGCGCGCGGGACCAGATCAGGTTGTAGGACTTGCCGTCTTCGTCGTCGAACAGGTTGGCGAAGATCGGGGCAGTGAAGCTGGGATCGTCGAGCTTGACCGAGAGATAGTCGCGGCCTTCGTTCGAGGTCTTGGTCCAGGCGGCGCCGATTTCCGCGCGGCCGACGAAGACCCGGTGCGACGGAGCGTTTTCGTTGTCGCTGGCTTCGGGGACGATGCGGACGTTCTTCTGCTGCACCGACATGGTGACGATCTCGCCCTTGTATTCGTTGCCGGTCTTGGTGAAAGTTCCGATGTTGGCCATGATGCATTCCTTCAAGTAGGTCGAACCCGCGCCCATCGCGGCCTCGATGGCTGGTTGAAGGCAGGGGCTTGTGCCCGCTGCACCGGCACGGCCGGAACGGAGTGAAGGACGGCGGCAAGGCGGCTTTCTTGCCCCGCGAGGAATGGGCGGCACGCCCAGGGGAAGAAAGTCGGAGCAGACACCGTTGCAGCAAGGGATCAAGCGGCGCAGCCATCCCCTGCCAACCAAAGCCATTGAAGAGGCGGCATTGGGCTCGGGTCGCACTTGAGCCAGGAACTCATGGCTCTCCCGGACTGCCTGACCGGACAACACAGGGGCAGTAATTGATCGCCAGTTGCAGCAGCACGCTGAATCCGCAGACCCGGAAGCACAACGGAGCATAGCCGCCATTGCCGGACTTTGCGCTTCGCCGGAAAGCGCCGCTTGGACTCACAAACGAATGCCTCGCTACATCCGGGTCAAGCTTAACCCAGTAACCGCCCGATCAGCTCGATCACGACACCAACGACAAAGGACCACTCGCTGGACTCGTCACTGCCCCGTAACGGCCATTCTGACTGTGCCGCCCCGCCCGGCACCTGCCGGGCGGGGCTTCGGTGTGTTCAGTCCGCGCTACAGGCGGGCTCGGCTCCAATGCGTCCACGATGCTGCGGCTATGATTGCGGCACCGACCAGCGACACGGCGAGTTGCGATCCGCTGTGCGGCATTGTTGCAACCGCGATGCCGTGAACGGCGTGGTATCCGGCGATGGCGGCGGGCGCTGCAAAGGCGATCCCGATCGCCGCCCGCGTCAGGTCGGATTTGGCGTGGGCCATGGCGAGCTGCGCCACTGTCAGCAGAATGATCGCGGCAATAGCCGCGGCGGCGAGCGCAGCGACGATGCCGGCACCACCACGGTAGGTCGCAGATCCCGCAAGGAACGCGACGAATAGCGGCAGCGCGTGGATCGAGAGGCGGAAAAGCAGCGCGCAGATCAAAAAAACGGCGACGATAATCAGGGCAAAGCCGATCAGCATGGCGTCCTCCTTGAAGCCAAGGGCAAGGGACGCGCTCTCCCCCTCCACCGCAGCGCAATGTGCAGGCGAAGCATAGCAGACATGGTCGAAGGCCGGAATACCCGATGGCATCCGGCCATTTCGCCATGTGCGGGTTGGCGCGTTCAGGGATTGAACGGGTCATATTCGCGAACGATGCTGTCAGTATCGCCATCGAATTCGGCGGTGGGGACTGCGGCGTAGCCGTTACCGGCATGGAACAGGGTGACGCAGACCATCAGGGTGCGGGCGAGGCTCCAGGCGTGACGCTGTGCGATAGTGAGTGACATGTTCAAGCTCCTGTCTCGGAGCAGGGACCATCCCCGCTCGACAGGCCCCGGACAGACGGCGCAAAGCCGCAATCACCACGAAGGCGCAGCCGCGAGTGGCCGCACGCGCAGCGTAGCGGACCCTTCACGGGTTGATTGAAAGAGGCTTGGGGTCGGCCAGCGGATTGGCCTCAAAGAGCGGGGTGGCCCGCTTGACGGCAGACCTTCTAATTGATCAGCGAAGACTGCAGAGGGCTACAGCGCCGGGAAACCTGCGGCAAAAGGTGAGCACCTACACTACCGTTAGCAGTTCGCCGTCCACTATGATGACTAGACGGGATATTTTCGGGATGGTGCCGATGGATTGTCGCTGCGGCAATTTCGGTCGGAGAATTGCCGGGTGACCTCGGACGCGATGAACTGCGCGCCCATCAGGATGTGGCCGGTCTCGACGCGTCCTGGTGGCGGGGTATCGTAGCGGCTGGCCACGTAGGGTGGAAACAGTGCGACAACGCGCTGTATGCGGTCGAGGTCAAGTCCTGGCACGAGTCCGGCCAATCTGTTCGCAGCGGCCTTCAGGTCGTGTCCGATTGCCCGGCTTCGCAATTCGGCATCGGAAATGCCAAGAGCCGCCAGACCTGCTTTCAGGGCTAGTTCCGCACCGAGCAGGGCGCTTTGAACGGTTCCTCGAAAATCATATGCACTTGTCGCGGTTGCTGCGGCGGCTTCAAGTTGCGCATGTGATCGCCAGATAAGGTCCTGACCACGAGCATCGAGAGTTCTGCCGTGTCCGAATTCCTGCCATCCATATCCGAAATCGAGGATATCCGCCGCTTGATCGGTAAAGCGGTCGAGTTCTTCGGGGATAGAAGCCAGCCATTGCCTTTGGACATCATTCAAATCGATGAGCTTCCAAAAGTCGATGTGGGCTGTTCCGAAAGCGATAGGCGCATACAGACGGCAGAACATGTCGCGAAAAAGATAAGCGCCTAGATGCATTCCGCCGGACTGAAGTTCTTTGGGGATAAACAGGAGGTCACATAACTGGCGTGTCCGATCGACGATTGGTGGCGTACCTCGTCCCATCAGGATCGCGTGTATCCCAAATTCCTGAAGCGCTTTGCCGATATTCATGAGATGACGGGCGCTGGGTTCGAGACCTTCGGCTAGATGATGATCGTCCGCACGTTTCAGCGCGGCTAGAAGGTCCTGATCAGAAATTTCAAGGTGCGAGGACAGGCTATCGATCTTACCGCAACAGTGTTTGTTGCGCTTGCCGCTCCCACATGGGCATGGCGAATTGCGCGTAGTCATTGTCTTGAGAATTCCAAGAATGTGTTGAAGGTTCGCACCCTTTGCCGTTTAGCGCGTGAAGTCAGAACTTTCACTCATTCGATCGCCCAAACCGAAATCCCAAGCTTGCGCGCCTTATCGACCAGGTTGGCGTTGATGCCATTGCCCGGACAGGCGAGCACGGCCTTGGGTAGCGCTTCCAGCATCTGGTCGTTGCGGCGGAACGGCGCGGCCTTTTTGAACCGCACCCAGTCGGGCCGGAACGGAACGTGGGTGATGTTGCGATTGCGCGCCCAGAGCGAGGCGATGTGCTCACCGCCGGTCGGGTTGCCGCCGTGGAAAAGCACCATATCGGGATATTTGGCGAGTACCTTATCGAGCACGGCCCAGATGCGGTTGTGATCCTGATAGGCGGGACCTGCGGTGAATGCGATGCGTGTGCCGGTGGGCAGCAGTGGTTCAGTTTCCGAACGGCGCTTGGCGGCGAGGAAATCGCGGCTGTCGATCATGCTGGCGGTCATCGTGCGGTGATTGACCAGCGAGCCGGTGCGGGGCGTCCAGGCCTTGCGGAAGTGTGTTTCGAACTGGTCGGCGGCGGCTTCGCGCAAGAACTCCATGGCGTTGCGGCGTTCGATCAGGCCGATGCCTTCGCGGGTCAGCTGTTCCAACTCGACTGACTTGACCTCCGAGCCGTCCTGTTCGCGCTGGCTGCGCTTCTGCGCGTCCTCGTTGTCGTCGAGATCGCGCTGGATCCGGCCCTGCGCGCGATGGAAGAGGTTGCCGAGTGACCAGCACAGGTCTTCCAGGTCTGACTCGAGCCTCGTGTCGATCATCGTGGAAATGAGGGCGTCAAACATGTCGGCGACGGCACCAGCTGCAACACGGTCGTCGGGAAGTGGCCGCGGGTCGGCTTCGTCTGAAAATGGGCGGTAGCCGTAGAGTGCGATTTCATCGAGGAGATGGGCGGTTGGCGACATCTCGTGTTCGGGTTCGAAAGGGTCGGTCATGGAATTGATCCTGGTTCCGCGTTGCCGGGCACCTTGCCCGGCCTTCATGCGATCCCTCTGACCGGCAGCCGTGAGGCTGCACCGGAACGGCCGAAGCAAAGCGGAGGATGGCGGGGAGCGGCTATTTTGCCTCGCGATGGAAAGGCGCGGGCGTTGCTGGTTGTCGCATTGCTTGATGCGATGCTTCCCGCGCCGCCGGAAAATAGCCGCGTGACCGCCATTGCAGCCTCGCGGCTGCCGGTCTCTCGGATCGCCCCCAAGGAAGGCCGGGCGTGGCCGGTGTGGATGACAGGGCGCAACTGGCCGATCCCAGCCCATCCGAACCCTGTCCCGGCCAAGCTCAGCCCGTGATGAACCTGTTACGATCGGCGTCCAGCAACTGGGCGATGATGCTCGCCTCCAACGCCGAACCGCCGTGTTGACGCAGATCGTCGTTGAAGTCCCCGAGCGTGGGCATCAGCGAGACCAGTTCAATCCCTGCTGCTTGTGCACGGTCGGCCAGGATCGCAAAGGCCGCGTCGCCAGCCTTGTCGCGGTCGCGCGCGACATAGAGGCGCCGAAGGTCGCAGCCGAACAGGATGCCCGCAAGGTGAGCGGACGAGGTGGCAGCAGCCATTGGCACTTTCGGCAAAATTTCGCGCAGCGACAGGACGGTCTCAATGCCTTCGCCGGCGACCATGACGTCCGACGTTGGGCCGAATCGGATTGCGTGGCCGAGGATGTTTCCCATCGCCCGTCGCGGTGATGCGACTGCTGCTTTCGCCTTGCCGTTCGGATTAAGCCAAGTCCGGTGCGTGCCCGTTTGCACACAATCATCATTGGTCACCGATGCGATCAGGGCCGGGAAGCTGCTCGGAGTGCCGGGACCGTCGTCCTCATTCGGGCGATAGAAGCAGCGCGGGTGAAATCGCAGCGCGGGCAGATCATCAGTGCGGATGATACCCCGCGAAACGAGATAGGTTGCCGCCAATGTGCCTGCGACCGGTTTGGAGGCAGCAAACAGTCGCCTTGCAGCAGTTGGCGAACCTGCTCGTGCGGGCGGCGGCTTGATAGATTGGCCAAGTCCGTCGTCAACCGATGGCGGCAGCGACAGGAACCGTTCGGCCTCGTCAATGGTCTCTGACAGACGGCCGTGGCGCTGGTTGATGCGGATGAGATCGACCAGATCGCCATGTTCGCCGGTAGCGGCATCGACCCAGTTGCCGACTGCGCCACGCTCGGTTTCGAACAGGCGGACATAGAGGCTGCGCCCAGGCGAACCGGCAATATCGCCGACCATCCAGTATCGCCCCTCGCGGCGACCTGCGGGCAGGTAATGGCGGCAGACGGCTTGCGCGTTCTGGGCAAGCCGTTCCGACAGTTCCGCCGCGCGGCTGGAAGGCCTGCTCATGTCACGCGGCTTTCCGGTCGAGGATACGCGCCAGCGGATGGTGCGTGAACAGTCGTTCGAGCACCTGGCAACCCGCCACACGGTCGTCGGGCACGAACAGCCGGAGCTTCCAGCTGATGATTTCCGAGAACAGTCCCATGGCTTTGAGGCGGTCAACGGCGGTCGGACCGAAGCCGGTCAGCTCGATCCGGTTGACCTGCATCAGCCGCGAGCGGCGCAGTTGCAGACCAACTGTCAGGTCGATCACACTATGACCTTCGCGCAGCAACGCCAGAGCTTGCGACGGCGACAGTTGCGGCGCATCCGCGCTGACCGCATTCGCGGCCCAAGCCTGTGACACCCGGCGACCGACAATGGTCTGGCCGTCGTCCGTGCGCAGGCGATAGACGCGCGTCGATTCCTCCGGAAGCCGCTTCCAGATCGGCAGCAGCAGACCGGTGACGATGTGCAGTTCGCTAGTGTCGAACTCGGAGACTTGGGCAACTTCGGCATCCCATGCCAACCGGAACGCGGACTCGTCGGCCTGTTCCCAACTGGTTTCCTGCAGATGAGCGAGGGCGAAGTTGAGCTTCTCCATGGGCCGGATCAGCCGAACACGGCGTTCGACCTCGCCGTCATCGAGCATCAGGCTACGTGCGGGCAATTGCACGGCCGCCCGCTTCGAACGGGAATTGACCAGCAATTTTGCACCCGGTTCGCGCAGCAAGTCGAGTGCCGCATCGGCGGTCACTGGTGTATTGCGCTCGCGGACAGCGATCGTGAGTAAGCAGGTCTCTGCACCCGTCGCGGGATGTGCGTAGATCGTCTCGCTGTGCGCCACGGAGAAACTGTCCGCTGTTAGCGTCTCGAGCCCGACATCATATGTGCCGCTAGCCATCGCGCTCTCGACCTTGGCGGTCAGCAACTGCTCGAACACCGTGAACAGGACGTTCTGCATGGCGATGGTCAGCGCCAGCAGCCGGTTGAGGAAGGTGATGATCGGCGGCAGTTCGTCCTTCAGGCACCCGCTACCGTCGGTGAGCGACAGCCCGGTCATGCTCTCGAAGGTCGCCAGCGAGCAGTGCTCGACCTTGCCCGCGTAAATCAGCAGGTAGAACTGGCGCAGCGCGTCGCGGGCATAGGGGCTTTCGAGATTGTCTTCGGGGCGGAACAGGCCTTGCCCGCCGGTCTGGCGCTGCCCGCGCGTGATTGCGCCAAGAGTGTCGAGCCGCCGAGCAATTGTCGAAAGGAAGCGTTTCTCGGCTTGCACATCGGTTGCCACCGGGCGGAACAGCGGCGGCTGCGCCTGATTGGTGCGGTTGGTGCGCCCGAGCCCCTGGATCGCAGCATCGGCCTTCCACCCGGCTTCGAGCAGGTAGTGATGTCGCAGCCGCTGGTTCCGACTCCCGAGATCGGCGTGGTAGCTGCGCCCCGTGCCGCCCGCGTCGGAGAAGACCAGGATCTGCTTCCGGTCCTCCATGAACGCCTGCGCTTCGGCGAGGTTGGCATGGACAGGCCGGCTCTCGACCACGAACCGTTCGCCGTCTGCATCGACTTTCCGAACGATCCTGCGGGAACGTCCGGTGACCTCGGCAACCATGTCGGTGCCGAACCGCTGCACGATCTGGTCGAGCGCGCCCTGGACCGGTTCCATGGACGCCAGATGTTCGATCAGTCGGTCGCGCCGTTCGATGGCCTCCCGGCATTGGATGACGTTGCCATCGGCATCATAGGCGGGCCGCGAGGCGAGGTTGCCATCGCCGTCTGAATAGGGCTCGTAAAGCTGCGTCGGGAAGCTGTGAGCCAAATAGTCCAGAACGTATTCCCTGGGGGTCACGTCGCAGCGGACGTCGTTCCATTCACCCGGATCGATCTCGGCGAGCCGCCGCGACAGCAGCGCTTCACCGGTCGAGACGATCTGGACGACCGAGGCATGACCATCGGCCAAGCCCTGTTCGATCGCCCGGATCAGGGTCGGGGTCTTCATCGCCGTGATCAGGTGATTGAAGAAGCGCTGTTTGCTCGATTCGAAGGCGGAGCGGGCCGCAGACTTTGCCTGTGCATTCAAGGTGCCATCGCTGCTGCTGGTCACGCCCGAGGCTTCGAGCGCGGCGTCGAGGTGGTTGTGGATCACCTGAAACGCCCCGGCGTAGGCGTCGTAAATGCGGACCTGGTCGAGGGTCAGCTGATGTTCGAGCAGTTCGTACTCGACGCCTTCGTAGGACAGCGAACGGGCGGAATAGAGCCCGAGTGCCTTGAGGTCGCGGGCCAGCACCTCCATCGCCGCGACGCCGCCTGCCTCGATCGCCGTGACGAAATCGGTGCGTTTGTCGAACGGGAAGTCCGCGCCGCCCCACAGGCCAAGGCGCTGCGCATAGGCAAGGTTCTCGACCGTGGTCGCCCCGGTTGCCGAGACGTAGAGGACACGGGCGTCGGGGAGCGCATGTTGCAGCCGCAGTCCCGCACGGCCCTGCTGCGAGGGTGCCGCATCGCCGCGTTCGCTCTTGCCGCCACCAGCATTCTGCATCGCATGGCTTTCGTCGAAGACAATGACTCCATCGAAGTCGTGCCCAAGCCAATCGACGATCTGCTGGACCCGCGAAACCCTCCCATCACGCGCATCGCTGCGTAGCGTGGCATAGGTCGTAAAAAGGATGCCCTGATCGAGCCGGATCGGCGCGCCCTGGCGGAAACGGGCGAGCGGGGTTACCAGCAAGGTTTCCTGGCCCAATGCGCACCAGTCGCGCTGGGCATCCTCGAGCAGTTTATCGGATTTCGAGATCCAGATTGCGCGGCGGCGGCCCTTGAGCCAATTGTCGAGAATGATCCCGGCAACCTGGCGGCCCTTGCCCGCGCCGGTGCCATCGCCAAGGAACCAGCCCTTGCGGAAGCGCACGGCAGTTTCGCTGTCGTCGGGGGCGGCCTCGACCTTGTCGTAGGTCGCATCGATGGTCCAGCGCCCTTCGAGATGGGAGGAATGGGCTTCGCCAACATAGATCACGGACTCCAGCTGGGCATCCGAGAGCATACCCTGTTCGACAAGGCCTTCAGGCAGGTGCGGCCGGTAGCTCGGCTTGGGCGGCGCGACCGAGGCCATGGCGGCGGATTGCACCAGCATGGTCGGATGTGGCCGCGCGTCCGGGATGCGCAGCGACTGGAGCGCATAGGGCTCGTAGAGCGTGTCGCTCAGCCGGGCCATGGCGTCGTCCGACCAGTCGGCGGTCTCATAGGCAAGTTCCACGCCGCACGGTTCAGCGGAAGGGACAACCGACAGCTTCGTTCGGGCAGTGGTGGCTGAACGTTTGGCACTTTGCGCAATCGGCGCGGGAAGCGGTGCAACAGCAACTGGCGAACGTGGCGGAAGGGCAGTGATCAGCCAGCGCAGCAGCGCCGCCAGGTCGGGAGCCATGCCCGGTGTGGCCGGGAACGAGGTGGGATCGATGGCGGGCAACTTGTCGATCACCGTCAGTCGGGTTTCGAAGGTCGTGCCGTGCGCCGCATAGACGGCGCCCGCGATCGGCGCGGTGAACACAACGCGCGCCTTCTCCTGCAAGCGGACGAACGCACTTCGCCATGTACTATGATCGGGCGAGCAGTTCGCGCCGGTGATGGCGACGAGCCGACCGCCATCGGCAAGCCGGGCGACTGCGGACGACAGATGCCGAAATGCCGTGTCGGCAACGCGGGCCTCGATGCCAAGCGCCGCCGAGAATGGCGGGTTCATTACGATGCAGGTCGGGACGATGACAGGGTCGAGCCGATCATGGATCTGCGCCGCGTCGTGGACGGAAACATGGCTTTCGCCGAACAGCTGGCGCAGCAGCGCAGCCCGTACATCGGCAACCTCGTTCAATGCCAACCTGCTCGCGCCAAGTTCGGCCTGAATGGCGAGCAGACCGGTGCCTGCCGACGGTTCGAGAACCAGTTCGCCCGGACCGAAGCCTGCCGCGAACCCCGCGATCCATGCCAGCCCCAGCGGCGTCGAGAACTGCTGGTAGAGCTGCATTTCCTCGCTGCGCCGGGTCTGGGTGGGCGCGAGGGCCGCAATGCGCTCGACCAGTTTCAGCCGGTCGAACGGATCGGCAGACCTAGCATGGATCGCCGGTCCATAGCGGCGCATGAACAGGACTTGGGCCACCTCGACCGCTTCGTAGGCGGTTTTCCAGTCCCAGGCGCCGCTGGCGTCGCTAGCACCAAAGGCGGATTGCATGGCGGTACGGATGGCTGAAGAATCGATGCGGCGACCGGCGGCAAGGTGACCGAGCAGGTCTTGGGCTGCCGCGATGATGGCAAGGGCGATGTTGTCCGGGTCGGAAGCGGCAGGTAGGCGCACGGAAGCGCCCGCCAAAGGCAGGTTGGTCATGGGATTGTCCTTTGATTGAGTGGTGAGAGGCGAAGCGGCCAGAGCTCAGGCGGGCGGGATATAGGCTTCGTAGGGGTTGCCAGGGGCGAGATGGCCGAATGGCGTCATCACGTAATCACCGTCATTGCGACCAACGGCGCAGAGGACGAAGCGGGTCTCGCCACTCTCGACCTCGGTGCATTCCATCAGCGCCAGGTCACCGGCCTCGGCGGCTTTGAGCAGCGTTTCGAAGTTGCGCCGGGCATAGTCAGGAATGGCCATGACCGATCTCCCCATTGGCCTGGGCTTCCACGTAGAAGCGGTCGAACAGCGTGTACGTCGATTCCGAGCGGATGGTGCTGGCGGTGATCAGCATTGCGAGCCCGCCGAAGCCATCAGGCCGCATCTTCGAGCAGGTGAACGCCATGGTGACGGTCAGATGGTCGAGATCCGGCGAGCGGCGGACGATATCCTGCAGGACGTCGGCCCAGAGGTCACCGCACATGTCGAGGTCGATGTCGTCATCGCCAAGGATGGCGTCGGCCTGCTCGTCAATCAGCTTCTGCGCGAGCCGACTGGTTTCGGGCGTCGCGGCATCAAGTGCTGCCCGAACTTCGGCAGCGGGCAGCGAGATCAGGTCGTTCGCGCCGTCTTCGCTGAAATAGTATGCGGTCTCGCCATTCAGCTCTTCGTCGAAAACCTGTGCGAGGAACATGCGTTCGATCGGCAACATAGCGGCGAGCGGGATCACCGGATCGATCACGGTGGGCGTGAAATAGTCAGCCATGACGTGGCTCCTTGATGGAATTGGGGATGAAGGTTGGCGGGGCGACCGGAGCCGCCCCGCGCAGCCGCTCATTCGGCGGCAATCGCCATGGGATCGTATGCTTCGTCGGCGTCGGAATGGTCGTCGTTCAGGAAATTGGGCAGATCAGTGCTGCCTTCATCCGGCTCGGCGACTGGCAGACGCAGCGGTTCGGGCAACCAGCCCGTGCCATCGAGCAGGCGTTCGGCTTCGCGCGCCATGTCGCCCTTCTTGAGGTGCTCGATCAGTACGGCGGTCGCATCGCCCCTGGCTTCGCGTACGGCCTCGATGATCCGCGGCTTGGTCACGCGGCCGAGATAATTGTCGACCGTCGGCGTCCAGCCCGCCTGCGCCATGTCGAGCCCAACGACGGATGCGAGGGCATCGGCTGCCGCGATCCGCTGGGCCACGCCGTGGGCCGAGATGCGCCCGTCATAACCCCGGGTAGGTTCGAACAGGGCGTTGACGCCGAGCGACACGCAATGCGCGAGCAGCGCCATCTGTTCGTCATGCGGCATGGCGGCGAGTGCATCCCACAGTGCCTGCGGTTCGTCGGGCAGCTTTTCGCCCAACTGCTCGTGTCGTGCCTGGATCGACTGGCTCCAGCTGCACTCGCGCAGGTTCGGGGCGACATTGCCGAGCCAGGCCTGGGTGACGGCGATCTGCACGCAGCCCTGGGTGCTATGCGAGCGGAACACCGACAGGGTCAGCGCATGCAGCAGAGCGAGGAAGGCCGCCTGCGGGGCGTTGGCCACGGCATCACGAAGCGCCACCGTGCGTTCGGCGGTCAGCTCGGCAATGAGCCGATCGGGCAGCGGACGAATGGCGTCGTCCTCGTCGTCCTGACCGCCGGTATCCTGCACCTGGCCGCCGACCACGACGGTAGTGCGCTGGGCGGTGCCGCCAACGCTCCCGGTTTCGGTCGCATCTTGGCCCTCGGCAACTGGCTCGTCCTCCGGCCGAACATAGCCGCGATCGATCCGCAGTCGCCCGTCGTGTGCGAGCGACACAAATACGCCAGCGCGGGCCTGCTCTTCCGGCTCATAGCTGACCGGGCGGCAATTGAGCGCGGTGAGTTCGGCGTCGATCTCGGTCAACCTGGCATCGACCTCGTCGGGCAGGTCGCAGCCATCGCTATATTCCTCGCCGATCGCGTCGTATTCCTCGACCAGCGAATCGAGCCGCACCTGTTCTTCGTCGGTCAGGGGCGCGGTCGTGCCGGTGATCCGGCGTTTGCCGCGCTCGCAGCCGTAGGGCAGATCGACCGCCGCTTCGACCCATTTCCAGCCTTCGGCACCGATTTCCTTGGCGATCTCGGACAGCTTTTTGGAGACGAGCAGTTCGACCAGCGCCGGATCCTGCAGCCAGCCATCGTCGTCCGATGAGAACAGGTCGCGCATCACATAGCCGCCCGCCTCGGTGTAAGCATCAAGCCCGATGAAGCGCACGCGGCGGTCGCTCGCAGCAATGGCATCCTCGGTCAGCAGGCGGCGGATCTGGTACGCAGGCGCATGGTGCCCCTGATTGACCTGTTCCCAGACCTGCTCCTGGCGGGCATGGTTGTCGGTGACAGTGAAAGCCATGAGCTGTTCGAGCGTCATGCCGTCGTCGGCGTAGGCGTCGAGCAGGCTGGGCGCGACCGAAGCGAGCCGCAGACGCTGCCGCACGGTCGAGACTGAGACGAAGAACCGCGCTGCGATGTCTTCTTCAGACAGCCCAGCCTCGATCAGCGCGCTGAAGGCGCGGAACTGGTCGAGCGGATGCAGGCCTTCACGCATCACGTTTTCGGCGAGCGAATCTTCCTCGGCGATGCCGGCCTCGCGCACCACGCAGGGCACCGGCTGATCCTTCGCCATCCGCTTGGTCTTGACCAGCAGTTCGAGCGCGCGGAAGCGGCGACCGCCGGCAGGAACCTCGAACTGGCCAGTCTCCTGGCCATCGGCATCGACAATCGCGCGGACATTGAGGCTCTGAAGCAGGGTCCGGCGATAGATGTCATCGGCCAGATCCTCGATCGAGATGCCGACCTTCACGCGCCGGACGTTCTTCTGGCTCAGCACCAGCTGGGAAAAGGGGATGTCGCGTGAGGAACTGAGCACCAGCTTGGGCAGTGGCTTGGCCGACGACTTGGTTTGAGACGTGGTCATGGGTGTTCTCCATGACGGGCAGCCGGGAGCCTTTCTCTCGGCCTCGACCCGTCACGAAGCAAAGCGCCGCCCTCTCACTTTCGGAGAAGGCAGCGCCACGCGGGACAACAGACGGGAAGAGCCCGGATCAATGGACCCGGTCGAGCAACTTCTTGGCCTTGCCCTCCATGTCGAGGCGGGCATCCTGGTGGGCCTTGTCGCGCGCCAGCGCGGTGATACCCTGCACGAAGTCGAAGATGGACTCAGGCGGGCGACCTTCCTCGGCCAGCACGGTCTCGATGATCTTGCCGGTCTCGGCCTTGGAGAAGCCGCGGTTCCGCAGGAAGTCGCTGCGATCTTCGTCGGTGCGAGCGACGATGCGTTCGCGCGCCGCCTTGATGCCGTTGACGAACGGCTGGGGCGAGGAGTTGGCGAAACCTTCCAGCGCCGGCGCAGCTTCGTGGGCAAATCGGTTCGCCGCATACTTGCTGTGGCGGATGCTGATTTCCTCGAAGTCTTCCACGCCCCAGAGGTTCCGGTTCTGGCAAACCGCGCGCAGGTAGAAGCTCGCCATGCCAAGCGTTTTAGCCCCAACCTCGGAGTTCCAGCAGTAGAACCCGCGAAAGTAGAGATCGGGCGACCCGTCGGGCAGTCGTCCGGCTTCGATCGGATTGAGATCGTCGACCAGGAACAGGAACACATCACGGTCCGAGGCGTAAAGCGTGGTCGTGTCGCATGTGATATCGACGCGTGGATTGTAGACGCCGGTGGACCAGTCGAGCACGCCAGGCACCTTCCAGCGCGTGTCGCCGGTGCCATTACCTGCGATCTTCTGCACCGCTTCGACGAGTTCATGATCGTAGATCCTGCCATAGTCTGGCCCAGTCACGGCGCGCAGCTCGAGCCTTCCGTTGTCGGTTTCGAGCGTCTTGATCTGCTCGGCGCGGTGCGAGGTCAGGCCGTATTGCAGATTGATCGCCGCGAGCGGTGCCGGAAGTTGACGCAGATAGGCGGCAGGCGCGCCGACCTGGCTCGCCAGTTGGCCGAAGCTCCAGTGCGTCGGCATGACGGGGGCATCGGTGCCGGGCAGGATCAGTGCCAGTCGCTCAGGATCGTTGCGGTTTGCTTCGACGTGGATGAGCGCGCTTTCGACGACGCGGGTCCGGCTGCGCTCGGAACGCCCGCGCACCGAACACGCCAGATCGCCAAGCGAGAGAAAGCGCTCATCATCGGGCCGCGAGAACCACTCCGACGAAACCCGACCAATCCGCTGGCCGCGTGAGACATCAACCTTATAGCCGCCGCCAACGTCGCGGCGCGCATCGAGAACCTGCATATTCATGGGGAAACCTCCATGACGGGCGGCCGGGAGCCTCTCTCTCGACCCTCATCCCGTCACGGCGAAGCCAGCCAACCTCTCACTCTCACCTGCTCATGCTGTGTGTCGCGCGAGCGGCCAGCGAGAACGCCAAGACAAGAAACCGCACCCTGAAGGGAGGCAGGTATCGCTTGCCCTTGCTAGCGCAGGCGGAAAGGCGGGGTCTGTCGGCTTTCGTCGCCTGCGCGTGATATCGTTACCGCCGGTTCAGAGTGCGCGCGGGCCCTTCAACGTCAAACGCGGCGCCCTCAGGAGAAGGCCCGCAGGGTCTTCGAGACAGAGCGCGTCAACAGCCCCGCTCCGATTCTCGGGGAGTTGCGGGGTGTCCCCGCTCGAAGGGGTAGCGAGAGAAGCGCAGCGGCTCGCGCTCAGGGGAAGACCTTCCCCTTCCCGGAAAATTGTTGTTTTATCCGGCACATGAAGCGGCATAAAATTGTCCAAATTGTCAATTAAAGCTAGTATTTTCAACATTTACAACCGGCATGAAATCCGGCACATAAACGCGATGGATATTGCCACTATGGAACCTATGGTGCCCGAGGAGGCATCGAAAGACCTCGAAGACGAGGTCGTGACACTGATCGCCGAGGCCAATCGCCTCGCGGGTCGCGCGCACCCCATTCTTTGCGAATCCATGGGAAACCTCGTTCGGTCGATGAACTGCTATTATTCGAACCTCATCGAGGGACATGATACGCATCCGCGCGACATCGATCGCGCTTTGGCCAACGACTTCTCTGCGGAGCCCAAGCGCCGCGAACTGCAGCAGGAAGCGATTGCCCATATCCACGTCCAGCGGCTGATCGACGAAGGCCGCGATCCAGACGTTTGGCCCGCGTCCGCTGCCTATGCAGCTTGGCTGCATGAAGAATTCTGCTCGCGGCTGCCTCCCGAGATGCTGTGGGTGACGAATCCGCAAACCGGCGAAAAACTCCCTGTGGTTCCGGGCGAGTGGCGGACCCGTGATGTCGAGGTTGGGCGGCATCTCCCACCCGAGCATACCGACCTTGCGCGCTTCATGGTCCGGTTCGATCGGGCCTACACCTCGCCACCACTCAATAGTTTCCGACAAATCCAGGCCGTGGGTGCTGTCCATCACCGTTTCTTGTGGATCCATCCCTTTCTCGACGGCAACGGCCGTGTCGCGCGGTTGATGTCGCACGCCTTGTTCAAGCGGCTGGGCATCGGAACCAGCCTTTGGTCGGTTGCACGCGGCCTTGCCCGCGATGAGGAGCTTTACAAGAAACTGCTCGCGCAGGCCGACGGGCCGCGCGAAGGCGACCGGGATGGCCGGGGCAATCTGACCCAACGCGGCCTGATCGCCTTTTGCCGCTTCTTTCTGGAGCGCTCGATCGACCAGATCCGCTTCATGAACGGATTGCTTGAGCCGGATATGCTGCTGCGGCGCATCGAAATCCATGTCGAGGAAGAGATCCGCTCCAAGCGGTTGCAACGTGGCAGCTATGCGGTCTTGCGCGAGGCTGTATTGGCCGGCGAGGTCGAACGCGCCAAAATCCCGATGCTCACCGGCTATGAAGAGCGCGGCGCGCGCAATGTCACCGCCGCCCTGGTCGAGCGCGGCATGCTGACCGCAACCTCGCACAAAGCGGCCCTAAGGCTCGCCTTCCCCGCCGATGTCGCTGAGCGCTGGTTTCCGAACCTCTATCCGGCCAATGCGGGGACGCGGATATGAAGGACGTCATCGTTCCCCTGATCCGCCGTTTTGTCCCGGCCAAGCCATTGCTGGGCGATTGGGAGTTTCTGCATCCTGAGCCAAGCGGCGCGGTGCAAGGATGGCGCGAGCTCGAGGAGCACTACCGCGTCCTCGTGCTGGCCGATCCCGGTGCAGGCAAGACGTTCGAGGCAAAAGATCGCGCCACCAAACTTCGTGAGAAGGGTGCCAAGGCCTTCTTCATTCGTATCGAGGCGATCGACGCCGCGTTCGAAGATGCGTTCGAGGTCGGAACGGCAGCGGAATTTTCCGACTGGCTTGCGAACGACGGCGAAGCGTTTTTCTTCCTCGATTCCGTCGACGAAGCGCAACTCGGTACACCGCGTGCGCTTGAAGAAGCCATCCGGGTTTTCGGCGCGCGCATCCATATCGCGCGCGAGCGCGCGAAGATTATCATCACCAGCCGGGAAGACGCCTGGCAGGCATTGTCCGATCGCACGCTGGTCGAGCAATACCTGCCCCACGGTGCGCCAACGGAAGCGCAGGATGGAGATCAGCGAGATTCGGACGAAGCCGACAGCGACGGCGTCCTCAAGATATACCGCCTCGGCGGCCTGAAGATCGATCAGATCAAGTTGTTTGCCGCGCACCACGCGGTCGACGTGAACGCTTTTGTCACAGCGATCGAGCGTGGCAATTTGATGACACTGGCGGAACGTCCGTTCGATTTGAAGGCGCTAATCCGCAAATGGCAAGCCGATGGGGCGCTTGGCAGCCGTCTCGAAGTGTTGCAGCGCCTGATCGAACTCCAACTGTCACCCCTGTCGGAAACGGGAGCGTCGCCGAAGATCGAGCCAGCCCGTGCGCGCAGCGGTGCGCGAGCACTAGCGGCAGCAGTGACGCTAACCGGGAGGAGCATCGTCTCGCTCCCTGACGATGGCAACAAGGATGATCGTGTCGATCCGGCGGCAGTCTTGCCCGAATGGTCGGAGCAGGAACTGGATGCGCTCCTGCGCACCGGCATCTTCGACGACATCGTGTATGCGAGCGTGCGCTTCCGTCACCGCGAAATCCGCGAGTTATTGACGGCGGAATGGGCGAAAGAACTGCTCGACCGCCTAGGCGCAAGACCCGAGGTCGAAGCCCTGTTCTTCCGCACGCAATATGGCGAACAGGTCATCGTACCGAAGCTGCGACCGACTTTGTGCTGGTTGCTCGTTCTCGACGAAGGCGTGCGTGACCGGGCGCTGGCGCTGGAACCTGATATCGCCAGCGAGGGTGGCGATCCATCGCAATTGCCTCTGGCGGTGCGTCAGCAAATGCTGGCCGGGATCGTCACGCAAATCGCCGAAGACGCGAAGTGAGAGGGATCATGGACAATACAGCTATTGAGCGCATTGCTGCCCCCGATCTTGGTGCCGATGCGCTGGCGCTGCTCGAACGCTTCGGCAGCGACGACGACGTCGTTTTCTTCATGGGGCGCTTAGTCTGGCAGGGCGAGATGCGCGAATGCCTGCCCGCGCTGGAACAGATCGCACTCGAAGCGGAGCGCGGCCGCTACGCGCGTATCGCCTCTATTCGCGCGATCATGACTCTGGGAGATGAGGCGCAAAAAGATCGCCTTTGGTCGGCCATTGCCGCGCATACAGGCCCGCTCGACAGAAGGCTGCTGGCTGAAATTCTCGAGTGGGAGACGCCGACATTGCGCAGCGTCGAACTGTTGCTCGCAACCATTGATCGGCTGCCGCCATATGAGCGGTTCGAAGCGACGGGGCTATCGGAAGCGATGCATCGGTTCATCGACCGTTTGCCGATCATGGCCGATGCAGCGCCCGAACAGCCCGTTGCGCGACTCGTGGAAGGTCTCAACGGATTTCTCGATCGTGAGCCTTATATCGAGCGTGGCGAGTGCCATGTCTCCGAGGCGTTTACTTGGCTTATGGGCCCCGCGCTCCATGCTGTGGATCGCTTGGTGAGCGGCCGTGCATCAGCGGCATTGGAAGCTGGCGCTCTCGCAATCCTGCGCAAAGTGCCTGCGGTGCGCTTCTGGCGTAGCGATGACGGGGCAGACTATAAGACCGCCCTCAATGCCAATGTCCCGCGCTGGCAGGAACTGAACGATCTCCTGTACTGGACGAGCGTTGCCGAGCGTCGCACGCACCTCGTCGCCAAAGGCGAGCGGTTGGTCGATGACTGGCAGATTTCGTTCATGAGCCCTTTCTGGCGCTTCGGGGCCGACGATTTTGATCGCTGCCTAGGCTGGGTGCGCGAAATGGAGGCGCTCGATGACCGGCTGGTTGCCCTTTCGCGCTGCCTTGTCCTTTTTGTCGGCGAGGATCGACCGGCCGAATGGCTCGAACAGATGCGAGACGCCACGTCAGGTCAGGCCGAACTGGAAACGGCGCTCGCCGAACGGACCGATCCCCGCCCGTCACAGGCAGTGCGGGACATGCAGGCCGAGGAGCGCAAGTGGAAGCGTCAAAGAAGGGCACGGGAAGCCAGGGAGCAGCGCGATCGGGCTGACTGGGTGCGGGCGCTCAAGGCGGACCCAAACCGGGTTCGCTCGCCAGAGGGACTGAAGCCTGGGGAGTTCAGCCATGACCAATATCATCTGCTGCACAGTGTGCGCGGCGACGGCATCTCGCGTGATCGCGATTGGGGTGCGGCGTGGCGGCAATTGACCCCCGAATTCGGCGACGAGGTTGCGCAGGCCTATCGTGACGCGGCCATCGCGTTTTGGCGACCGTATCGCCCAGTGCTGCGGTCGGAAGGGGGCGATACTGGATCGACGCCTTATGCTCTCATCTTCGCCATGGCGGGGATCGCGATCGAGTTTGATGAAACCGAAAACTTCCTCACCGCACTCAGCGACGAAGATGCCCGGCATGCCCTGCGCTACGTGGCCTGGGAGTTGAACGGGTTCCCGCGCTGGTTCGAGCCGCTCTACCGCGCGCACCCGAAAGCCGGACTTGAAGCCGTCGCCAAGGAACTGATCTGGGAGCTGGACCATAGCAAGGCCGATCAGCCGACCCACCATATCCTTCATGACATCCTCTACCATGCACCTTGGCTGCACGCAGAGGTCGCGCCGCTGATCCGTGATTGGCTGCGTTCCAACGACATGCGCAACGCTGACAATCTGCGTTATTGCCTCAACATCCTGTCAAGTTCCGGGGTGTCGCCGGGCGAGCTTGGTGGTTTGGCGCAGGCGAAACTCGCCGTCGGGGTCGAAGCCGAGCAGCGTCCGCGCTGGTATGCGCTGTGGGTCGATAACGCACCGGAGGACGCCATTCCGGCTCTCACGGCAGAACTGGAAGGCCTTGGTGAGGCAGGCGGTTCGGACTTCGCCCAGCTCTTCGTCGTATCACTGCTGGGCGACCGGCACGGGACAGGCTACCGGACAGGCGCGTTTAAGACGGCTGCGCATCTCAAGGATCTCTATGTCTTGATGCATCGCTACATCAAGTCGAGCGAAGATCTCAACCGGGCCAATGGCGGCGTTTACTCGCCAACGCTTCGGGACAACGCGCAGGACGCGCGCAACAAGTTGTTCAATCTGCTGTCGTCTGAGCCGGGCGCGGAGACCTACGCTGCGATCAAGGCGCTGGAAAAAGAGCACCCCGAGCCAAGCTATCGCCAGTGGATGGCGAAACGGGCGCGCGAGCGGGCGATAGCTGATGCCGATGAACCCGTTTGGGAGGCTGGTCAGGTTCATGCCTTTGCCGCCCGGTTTGCGGTGTGACATTGACCGGCGAGAGCGCAATCGACGCCGCGCAAGCTTTCCTGGGCACAGTGAACACGCGTGAAGCCGCCGCCACATTTTGGTTGGTCGCATTCGCGGCGTTTGTAGTCTTTCATCGGTCAACGCGTCCAAGCGCCGTTGGTGTATTGAAGGCCCTCGCAAAGCCGGTGCTCTTGGCTCCTCTCGCCATTGCCGCGCTTTATGCAGGGGCAGAAATCTGGGCGCTGCAGCGCTTTGGCCTGTGGTCGGCAACAAATTTGAAAACGACAATCCTCTGGCTGGCCACCTTTGCCTTCGTCACGATGTTCGAGGTGGCGAACGCCAAGGAAAGACCTGCAAGCCTTGGCAAGATCACCCGCGACGTCGTCTCGGTGACGGCTGTGCTGGTGTTTATAACCGGGCTTCACACGTTTCCGCTGATCGTCGAGCTAATCGCCTTTCCGCTGGTAACCTTGATTGCGCTGACAGGAGAATTCGCCAAACACAAACCCGAACACGCGCCAGCGGCGCGGCTGCTTAGCTGTATGACCACGGCTATTGGTTTTTTGTACCTCGGCTTCAGCCTGCTGAAGACTGTCGAACAGTGGCAGAAGGCTGCCACCTGGAATACTGCTTCGGAATTCGTCATTCCCATACTGCTGTCGCTTGGGTTTTTGCCCTTCCTGTATGGTTGGCGGACCTACGTCGCCTACAACAGCATGTTCACAACGATCGGCATCTTCGGGATCGAAAGCCGACTGGTTCCCTATGCTCGCTGGCTCGCCATAACCCGGATTCGCGGCGACGTCGTGCTGCTCGATCGGTGGCGCAAAGCGCTGCAAACTTCGCGTCCATCAAACAAGGCCGAACTCAAGCACTCGCTCGAAGCCCTGCGCGCGTTGACGGCGCGCGAGAAATCGCCACCGGCAGTTCAGCCAAAGGATGGCTGGTCGCCCTACTTCGCCATGCAGTTCATGGCAGACCTTGGCGTTGAGACCGGCCACTACCACCACAGCTTCGATGGCGAATGGTTCGCTTCAAGCCCCATGCGCGAATTTGGCAACGGTGCCATTTGGCGAAACAACATTGCTTACTACATCGACGGCTCAGAGCAGGCTGCCAACACGCTCAAGATCAAACTAAATGTGAACGACCCCAGTGCGGCGCGCGAAGCGGAAGACATGTTCGTTCTGCATTCGCTCCACTTGCTGGAGCAGGCGGTCAGCCTGGACGCTGTGGAAAGACTGAAGGGCCTCTTGGCGTCGCTCGACGATTTCGAAGCAAACATTCCGTTTGGCAAGGTGACGCTCAAACGAGAGGCTTTCGACGGCGGTATTCCAGGTGGCTACTCGCGGATATTCAGGGTGCGGCGAGGCGCTGATGCAGCGGATTGACATAGACAGGCTACGGCCCGGGGACATTATCCTTACCGCCAACCGGACCAAGGCTGGAAAGCTCGTGCGCGTAGCAAGCAGGGGTATCGTTTCCCATGCAATGATCTGCGTGCAACACGGGTCTATCATCGATTCAACCGCTGACGGGGTTCAGGCTTGGAACCTGCAACGCGAGTATTTCCACGAAGACGAAGCGGTCTTTGCCTTCCGGTTGCGAAACGCACTGTCACCTGCCGAAATGGCGCGCGTCATTGATTTCGCTCGCTCCGAGATAGGTACAAGATATTCGAAATCGGAAGCGGCACGCTCGGTGCTTGGCGGTGCCAAGCCGCGCGGCAGCCGGCAATTTTGCTCGCGCCTGGTTGCTCGCGCCTATGGCAGCATTGGTATCTGGCTCGTGCCGGATCAGGACTACTGCACTCCGGAAGATCTGCGAAAGAGTCCGCTCCTCGTCGAACTGGAGGATGTGACGCAGGCTGTGTCGGTCGCCGAGATGGAGGCCATTGCGGCGCGCCCGAACCCGCTCCAAGAAATGCGCGACTCCCAGAATGCCGTCTTGACGGCGGGGCGTAAACTCGATCCCACAATCGAGAATTTCAACGATCTGGACAAGGTCGTGCGGAATCATCCGGAATGGGACTCCGCGATTGCACAGGCCTATCGGGATTCTGGCTACCTCGATATCTGGAAGCACGAACTTCAAGCGCATCCCTACCGATATGACCTTGCTGTGATGGAAAGCATCGTCGCCCCGGAAATGCTCGCCGACCTGCGGACCTATTGCGTCGATACGATCCGTGAAGCCTATTCAGGGGGTGTCAGGTTCGCAATCAACCTGGCGCATTATCAGGCCGCGCAAAATGCGAGCGAGCGAGAGACGCTGAAACTGCTGATTCAGCTTTATGAGACATTGGTTCGCAACCATGAGCTTCGGGTCGAGACTGCCCGCGCCTGGCTACTCCGGCACCATCCCGCAGACGTCGCCCAATACATGGAGAGAGTGGTTCCCCATTCCGAGTTATGGTTTTCGATCGTGGACCGCGTTGAGCCGCAGTTGGGCGTGATTGCTCGTCACGCGATACGAAGAGCGAAATCAATCAACGTCTGTTCTTCATGTGGCGATCCGGCGCGCGATTACGGGCTGGCCAATGCAGCCGACGCAATGCCGGGCGTGCCCTCTTTGCGGCTTTGCGACGATTGCGTTGCGATCAGGCGAGGTTTTGGAGAAGAACTTTACCCGCTGGCCTGATGGTCGCAGAACTAGGTAGCAGTGATTGGCCTGACCGAATCAGAATCGGGTTTCGCTTCGACGGTAATCAGCTACAACTGACGCGGAGACTCGTTTTGGCAATTCGGTGTGGTAAAACAGCCAATTGGTAGCGATTGTAGCTGAAACCATCGCCTCAAAAAATCCGCAGTTTTTGCCCGTAAAATCATAATCTTAAGAATGTGACGGCCACGCCTTCGGGAACCAGAATGAAAATAAATATTTTCTACAATAATCTCAATGGCTTGATGTCACTCGGAACAATCGAGTGGGAGTGATCGGTCTGTTTGGCGTCCAACCTCCACGGCGTTAGTTGCATGAAGAAGTTATTTGCCAATTCGCGTGCGGCGGTATCAGAAAGGCGAGTTACGTTGCCGT